>Ga0222658_1000313_pt1 | contig 27065 bp, 36 predicted proteins | sample AntAcemetagen476_FD_179830 | JGI IMG/M metagenome (GOLD analysis project Ga0222658, IMG submission 179830) | Saline water microbial communities from Ace Lake, Antarctica - #476 | ecosystem: Environmental > Aquatic > Non-marine Saline and Alkaline > Saline | place: Antarctica: Ace Lake... | reverse complement strand
AAGGACTTGATAAAATTGCTAACCTTATTTCAGATATGAATCGCAAACCAAAATTAAAGTATTTAGAATCCTCAGAGACTACACGCTCGACGCTAATATAACAATTAGTAAAGATATAGTCCGATCTGTATGGCGACATGCAGAGACTAGCAGAAATGACTAGTCCGTCGATAAATTTCGATAGTAACAAACATGAGCGTAATACCTTGTCGTCTGAATGGCGACTTGCATGAATGGTTTAACGAGGTTGTCGCTGTCCCAAACTGGAGCCCTCTGAAAATACTTCGTGGTGAAAATGCCACGGACGCCTAGTGGGAAGCGAAGACCTTGTGGAACTTTACTGCAACTTGTTGTTGTGAACTTAAACGAAATGCATAGCATAGGTAGGAGCATCGAAGCCTTCATTTTGGTGGAGGTGGAGCGAACTTGTAATACTACCCATTTTGTTTAAGCTTGCTTACCGTTTACGGGACAGCAGCAGGCGGGCAGTTTGACTGGGGCGGTGCCCTGTCGAAAAGATATCGATAGGACCCAAAGATAAGCTCATCTAGCTTGGAAATCTAGAGTTGAGTGCGAGGGCAAACGCTTATCTGACTGTATTTTGAAAAGCAAGAAATGCAGGTACGAAAGTAGGGCCTAGTGAACCCACGTGCTTTTTTAATAGAAGCCGTGTCTGATAGAAAAGTTACCCCAAGGATAACAGGCTGGTCGCCCCCGATAGTCCATATTGACGGGGCGGTTTGGTACATCGCTGTCGGCTCTCCCTATCCTGCGCGTGCAGAAGCGTGCAAGGGTGTCGGAGTTCACGCATTAAAAGGGATCGTTAGCTGGGTTAAGAACGTCGTGAGACAGTTTGTATGATATCTACTAGGTGTGTTATTGTCTGAGTGGAACAACCTTCTAGTACGAGAGGAACGGAGGTTGGATGCCTCTGGTGAGCAGTTGTCATTTGGCAGGCTGCATAGCTACGCATTAGATGGATAAGAGCTGAAGGCATCTAAGCTCGAAGCCATTCGCAAAACGAGACAATTAAGGCCGTCATAGAAGATGACGTTGATAGAGTTCTTGTGTAAGATCGAAGTGAGCAATTGCGACGATTTCAGCATAGAACTACTAAAAGCTTCAATTTGTATATTTTGAGAATAAACACAATGAAAAAATTCTTCTGCTACTTGTATTTGTTATTTTTTTAGATAAATTTAAATACCCTAATAAATCAGTTTATCTATGTTAGTTAAATGTAAGATTAGTGTTAGGAGTTAGTTCTAATTCTATCAAATTTAGACAAGTGTAAGGAGGATAAAAAACAATGAAGATATATGTAGGTAATTTGCCTTTTAGTATGGATGAAGAAGGTATGAAAAAGCTTTTCGCTGGTTATGAGACTGAAGAAGTTTCTTTAATCAAAGATAAGTTTTCAGGACGTTCGAAAGGTTTCGGGTTTGTAACAATTACAGACGACGCAGCCGCTAAGAAAGCAATCGAAGAATTCAATGGTAAAGCTATTGAAGGAAGAGAGCTTAAAGTTTCTGAAGCTAAGCCAATGGACCCAGATAGACCAAGACCACCAAGAAGAGATTTTGGCGGTAGAGGAGGAAGCGGGGGACGTGGCGGATTTAGTGGTGGAAACCGAGGTCCAAGAAGAGATAGATTCTAATTTTATTAGAATCAAACCAATTTTTTTATTTTTTTAATTAATTTTTTATTTCTGAAAGTTTTTATACTTTCATTTTATTGAATAACAATGGGAAAAGACGAGTATAAACAAGATGAAGACGAAGTAGATCCAGAAATTCTAAAGCTATTTGGAGATAAACAAAATGTTCCTGCAGGGTTTAGAAGAAATTATCATGGAGAGGGAGATTTAGCACGTGATCCACAAGGAAGACCGATTCATGTTGACAAACCAGAAAACCCAAAAGATAGGTTTGATTAATTTCCCATTAACTCTTTTTGATTAAGAAACATTATAATTACTGCTCCGATTATAAATAACCAATCTACTGCAAATGTTAGATAAATAAATCCTAATGCAATTAAAGAGTAAATTACAATTCTTAAATTAAATTTTCTTTTTTTGTTCATTGTATTTATAATAAAAGAAGATTTATAGTCTTTTTCATAATTCCTAACCTTTTTAAGCAGGTAGTCTTGTAAGTTATATGGGCATATTTGATTTTTTTAAGAAAATATTTGAAGATGAAAAAGAAATCCCTAAAGAAAGGATTGAATTTAATGACCTTCCTAATTTGATTGAGAAGAAAGAGGAAGAGAATAAAAATAGAGAAAAGCGAGCGTTAGGTTTGATTAAAGATAGATTAAATTTATTTGAGATTGAAATTAAAAATAAGATAAATATTTTAGAAGGGGTAAATGTTGAGCTAAAAAAAGAGGATGAAAGATTTAAGTTTATCGTAAATGACGGGAGAAAAAAGTATATTGATTCCTTAAATATCTTTATAGAAAGTTTAGAAAAAATAGAGAAGGAAAGGCTTGAAGAATTTATCTCCAAAGTTGATAAGGCCTTTTTAAATTTTAACAAAACTTCACATATGCCTTATGAAAGAGCGACAGTCCTAATAGGAAAAGAAATAGAAAATGTTAAAGAAACTATTAAGTCTCTTTCTAAAGATCTTAGAACTATATTTGAAGAGAATAAAAGTATTCTTGACTTTTCTAAGACTTCTTATAATATTAAATTACAATTGGAGGAACTGGGTAAAACTCAAAAAGAGATTAATGAGATTAAGGAAAATAAAAACTCGATAGATAATAAAATAAAAGAGACTAAAGAAAAGGAAAAAAGGATATTAGAGAACATAGAGAAAGTTAAAGAAAGTTCCAGTTATTTAGAGAATATTGAAAGAAAGGATAAAATTAACTTACTTAATGAAGGAATAGAAAAAGATATCTCTAGACTAAGGGAGTTGATTGATTTTAAGAGATTGTCTAATTTTTATCATATTTTTGAGAATCAGATGAACATAGTGAAATTGCACAAAGAAGACTTTCAAACAAATTTTAACAAAGATGATGGGAATGGCATTTTGGGTTTGTTGAAAGAAGCTAAATTAGAGAGTAAAGATATTTTAGAAAGAATAGAAGAGATTAAAAATAAAAAAGAATCTATACAAAAAGAAAAAGGACAAATTAGAGAAGATGAAACTCTGGATTTATATTCCGAGATGACAAAAATTGTCCTTGAAATTGGGAACTTAAACAACGAAAAAAATAGAGGAGAAAAATCAAAAGAGAAAAAGATTGAAGTTATGGAAGAAATAAAAGAGAATGTTGAAAAATTAAGTGTAGAATTTAAAGGGTAGATATTGTTGTGGTTATCTTTTTATTGGAAGAAAATACATAAACCAAACGAACCAGACAATCCAGATTGAATGAATCCAATCTTGAGTTAATAATTCAGGTATTCCTAAAATTCCAAATAATCCAAAAAATCCTAACATCCAGTCTTTTCTTCTCTCTCCTCTAACTTTTTGTTTTTTCATTTTAAACCACTTCTCTTTTTACTAACTAAAAAATATTGAAATCTTGATTAAGCAATATTTATTGTATTTCTAATACAGTATATCTTAGAAATTATATATTATAAATTTAACTAAACGCCCAGAGATAATTTTTTTAATATTTATTTATTATGTTTCATTCTTTTTAATTCGTCCCTCAATACTTCTTTGTTAATTTTATTTTGAAGTCTAGACACTCCAGAATCATATCGTTTAATATTTGAGTTATCTCCAAAACGTATCTCTCCCCTTACATTCAATGCTTTCAAAAATAAGATAACTAATAAGATTATAACAACTGCAAGAATTATTCCTCTAAACAAATTATCTTGTATCAGAGAGTAACCTGCAATAACATTTGTTGAATCTGGAGCTATAGAAACATTTTCTTGTGGGGAGAGTTGAACTTTATTAAAATAAGAATATAAAAAATTACATCCATAAAATAATGCCACTCCAATTATTAATACAATCAAAACTAATGCTAAAATAATCCCTGCTCTTTGAAAAATTTTCTTCCAATTTATATCTTTTTTAGGACAGTAATAATGTTTTTCTTTATTATGATTTTTGATTAATAAATAAATAAACACTCCTAATGCAAGTAATACAATTCCTATTATAAAATAGAAATAAGTATTTTTAGGTAATGTAATTGGTCCGAATTGAATTCCTTCTTCATCATCTGGAATTCCATCCCCATCAATATCAACAACTCCCCCAGTCATAGGAGTTCCCCCTCCAGGTGTTATTCCAGAAGAACTTCCAGTAATTCCAGAAGAAGTTGTTGCGGTAAAAGTATCATAGAAACTATCTCTTCTACTTCCTAAATTATAATAATCTGCATAACACTGTAAAACATACTGCTGTCCATCAGTAAATGTTGAGGGAATTGTAAATGCTCTACTCATTGAAAGTGCATTATTTGTTATCATTTGATTGAAATTCACCGAGCTGTAAGTTGAAATTCCATCTGAAATATGGCAAGTGAAGTCAACCTCTTTTTGAGGAGTTTGTGAATCCTCTATATAAGCAGTAATAACGCAGGACATATCGCTTCCAATTGTTCCAGAAGAAGGACACGCAACATCTAAATGGAAGGTTCCAGTTTTATTTTCAATTCCCTCAAGGGCATCTGCTTGCCTATCTTCAAAATTATAAAAATCAAGAGTAATATTCCACCACTCTGTTCCCGTGTTTGTTAATGGAACATTTTTAAGTTCTATTTCAACATTATCATCTTCTAAAAATTCTAAAGTATAATGTGTTCCCTCTGTTAATATTCCTGTTGTATTATAAACTGTAATATTTTCTATCAAATTAAATAATTCTATACCATGAGTTAAATCAATTTCATTATATCCCCCATGCAATCTCACATCAATATTTCCTGTTCCAGTCCCATTAATCTCTGTAAAAGAAGATAAATTAACTATTGAATTGATTTGATTGGTTCCTGTTTTTACCCAATCAGCGTCTAAATTTAATTCTGTTGAAGTGATATTAAATGTAGAAGATGTTGAAGGATATCCAATTAATCTCGAACCATCAGAATCCACCATCCACACATTTGTAGAAGCATAACATTCTGAAGTCTTTCCTTGTAAATAATTTTGTTCCGGAATAGTAACTTTATCACATTGCATTTGAGTTGAGTTTGTGGAAATGCCTCTTTTATCTGCATAGTCTTCATGTGTTAATAATATTCTATCTAAATCCCAATCATTATCAGTTCCAGCACTACATCTAATTTGATATTCAATTTCTAAAGGAATTCTTAAAGCATAATCAACATTTGTAACATTAGCACAAATAAATATTTCATTTTTCATTGCATAATCAGTTTTATCGACATGAGTTGTAGAAGTTAGCCAAGTGCTTAATGTAAATGGAACCTGAACTTTTCCTTTTGCAAAACCAGAAATAGCAGTTCCATCTGCTGCATTTATACATTTACCTGGTTCTGAACTAGTCATTCCAGTAGTGTTTAAACATCCACAAGCAATATCCCATTTAAAATTTCCTCCTTCAGGCCAAAATGAATGAATAGGTGTTGTTTGTAAAACATAACCATTGCTTTGAGTTGGAACCATAAACCCGGTAGCAACAACAGGCAATCCATTCCCATCAACAACATCAACAACACATCTGGCATTAAACACAGGGTCTCCCCCATTTTCAGTTACTTTAAATTTAACAGAACCATATCTTCCAACACGATAATTTCCAGTTAATGTAACATCTGTAATTATTAAATCAGTAGATGCAACCGCAGCGATAGTGGCATTATCTGTTCCCTCTAATTCAGTTCCAGTTAATGTTGCATTTAAACCAGCCCCATAAACAGCAAAATAATTAGATGGAATAACATATGTTTCAAAAAAACTATTGGTGCCATCTGCTTTTGGAGTAGTTCCAGTATCTAATTCTAATTGATAACCAGTTGCATTTGTCCAATTTAATGTGTAAGCCTCTGTTGATTCTGCAGGATGCTCAGTACATAACATTGTGGCTGTCGCAGTTCCCCCATCTGGATAAGAATCTTGGTCTAAAGTAACAGTACAAGTTGCAGAGGCGAAGCTGATAAAGAAAATACTTAGTAATAAAATTGTTAATATTTTTTTACTTGTGACCTTCTCGTGCCCTTCAGAGTATAGGTTATTCATTTTTCCTCCTCCAAATGTTTTTTAATTAATCGTTCAATTCTTTTAGAAAGCATCAAATCATTATCTTCGCAAAAATTTTGAAATCTTTTGTAGACATTCTCATCTAAACTTAAAGTTACTTTTTTATTTGACATACTGACCTCTTCCTTTATTTTTACAAGAATTCTCTGCTTTTAAATATTTCTATGGAAGTATAGGTATTTCTATGGAAATATGGGATAAAAATAAGATTTATTCTAAATCTCCACCCAAGCTTACCAAGGCTTCTGCAATATGTCCTAATTCTGACTCTTTTTTTCTAATCATTGCTCTAATTTCTTTGGAATCAATTTCTAGAGAATTATAGGCTTCTATTAGCTTTTTTCCGGTTGCATAATAATCAAAAAGGACTTTATAACCTCTTTCAAAATCTTCATCATTTTTCTCTAAATCTAATCTTTCTAATTCTTTCATAAAACCACATAAATTCTTTCCACGTTCTTTTAGTTCTTCGCCTAATTCAATTATTCTTTCCCAAGAATCCATTTTATAATCCGAAATTATCAACAAAGTTTTCGATAACTCTATACTCTTGTAAGAAATCCTGTCCTTTTTTTGTTAAAGAAAATGTTCTTTTGCCATCATTTTCTTCGGCTATTACAAACTTTTTATTTAAAAGTTCATCAACATAATCCTTAAACATCTGGGGAGATAGGTTTGACGCGTATAAAAGGCGGGTTGGTTTAATGTTCCTACTATTTTGAATCACTTTCAAAATATCTCTAATAACCTCAAGTCTCTCTCGCTTTTTTGCCATATTTATCTCAACCTAGTAGTGTAAACTACTCCGTACAAAAATAATAAGAATGTAATAACATTTATTCCTGATACAATAAGAATTATCATTTGATTCCACTCAAATAATGCTGCAACCGCGTTAAGAATCCAGGCCATTAAACTTAAAATCATAGCCAAGAAATAAAACTTGAGAAATCCGTGTTCTTTTTTTCCATTATAATAATTAATAAGACTCACTCCGCTTGCCATAGTAAATATAATTATCTGTGATAAAAATATAAAATAGTGTGTTTTCCAAAAGTAATCTAAAAAGATTATTACGAAAGACATTATATAAAATATGAATATTCTTGGATTAACTAAAGAACTTCTGCAATCTATATTTGGCCCTTCTACTCTCTTCCATATTAAGCTCTGAAGTAAGAAGAATCCTGCCATTATTAAAAAATATTTGAAGACTAAAGTAACTAAATTAAAATAATCTCCAGATAGATATCCAAAGTTAATCAGCGCTCCTAGAATATATCTTACAAGAAATGCAATTCCATAAAAAACAAAGGCATTTCTGAAATACCTTATTCCCTGATGTAGGCTTAATCGAAAAATCTTGTCTACTCTTAAAACAATAATAAAGCATATTAAACCAATTAATAGGCCATAAATAGGCTTTAGTATCTCTCTATTTTCTACTAAAAATGTGAATATATCCATGTTTTAAGCACCAATTTTCCTTATATAAGGTTTTATATAATAAGCATGGGGGTTATTTTATACCAGGAAATATTGAAGTTCTCTTATAAAATATATAGAGGAAAGCTATCTATTTTCTATAGGTATTTTTTCTTCTTACGCTTTATAAACAAGTTTATTCTAACTATATTGTAAAAAAGGATGATCAAAAACCTTTAACCTCATTTAACCCCTAGCAAAGAGGGACCATTAAAATACGGGCATATGATGGCGGTTTGAAACCAATATCTGCCTAAATTTCCCTCTTTGCATCATATTCCAAAATAAAAACTTAAAAAAGAGACAATGGATGACGATATACCTCCCTAACCTATTCGATTGAAAAAAGTAGACCCTACCTTTCTAAATATTTTTGGGTCTGGTTTTATATTATCTCTAATAGGATTAATATTCCTAAGATAATTAGTCCTATGCTAGTTATTATTCTTTTATGAGGAATCTTATTAAAAAATCTTGCAAAATAAACTACAACAATTAATTGTAAAATTGTGGCAATTAAAATTCCAGGAATAATATACATTGAATGTTGAATATTGTTTAAAAATAATCCGGAATATGCAATAGTATCATCTATAATTGTTGCAAAGGCTGCAATAAATCCAACTCCAATTAATTTAAAAAATCTTTTTACGGAAATTGTTTTTACTTTTTTTAATTCTTTCTTAACTTTTTCTTTGGGTTTTGTTACTAAAACTTCAAAATAAATTAAAAATGCGAGAATGAAAATAAGACATGCAGAGATATATTTGGAATAAGGAATTAATCTAATTGTTGAAGCAAATATGAAAGATAATCCTATGACTAATGAAATTGCTAAAAACATTCCTATTGCAAAAGCAATTCTTCCTTTTTTTGTTTTTGTAACACTTCCAATTATAGGTATATGTGTCATAGTATCATCAAACCCTGCTATTACTTTAACAAAAAAACCAGATAAAAAATATTTGAGAATCATTTTTTAATTTTATTCCCATATTTAAAAAATTTGTAAATTTCTCCTACAAAGAATATTGAACTTGAGAGAATAATTATAAAAATTAATTCAGTAATTGATAATGGAATCAATTTAAAAATTCCTGCTAATAAAGGAACGTAAATTACTAAAAGCATAATTAAAAATGATAATAAAAACCCATAAATTACCCATTTATTTGTGAACACTCCTATTTTAAATAATGAATTTTTTATTGAACGCAGATTAAACACATTAAAAATCTGAAACATAGACATAGACACAAATGCAGCAGTTCTTGCTTTATCTAATCCAAAATTTTTGAGAAAATAGATAAATAATGGAATTGTTACAAGTGTCATTAAACCCGCAGTTAAGATTAAAAATGGAAATAAATCTTTGTTAATAATTTTTTCTTTTTTATTTCTTGGTGGTTGATTTAAAACATCTTTATGGGTTGGTTCAAAAGAAAGAGAAATTCCTGGAAGAGTATCTGTAACTAAATTAAGATAAAGTAATTGAATTGTGATAAGAGGTAGGGGAAGTCCAAGAGCCATTGAAGAAACAATAGTTACATCTTCTGCAACATTTGTGGTAATAAGAAAAAAACTCGTTCGTCTAACATTCCTAAAAACAGTTCTTCCTTCTTCTATAGCATTTACTATTGAGGCAAAATTATCATCTGTTAAAACAATTTCAGAAGACTCGCGTGCAACATCTGTTCCAATAATTCCCATAGAAATTCCTATATCTGCTCTCTTTAATGAGGGAGCATCATTAACTCCATCTCCAGTCATTGCAACTATCTCTCCCTGTTCTTGTAAAGTTTTAACTATTCTTAATTTCATTTTAGGAGAGACACGAGCAAAAATATCTGACTCTCTTAACGCATTATTAAACTCTGAATCATCCATATCTTCGAGTTCTTTTTCAGTATAAGCTTTTATTTTTCCTTGAACAAGTCCAATTTCCTTTGCTATAGCAATTGCTGTTTCTTTATGATCTCCAGTATTCATTATTACTCGAATTCCTGCATTTTTTGCCTTAGTTATTGCATCTTTAACCTCTTTTCTTGGAGGATCTTTCATTCCCACTATAGATACAAAAACCAAATTGCTTACTTGTTTTGGAGAGACTGAATTTGTTGTTGCCGGAAGGTCTTTGTATGCGAGAGCTAAAACTCTAAGACCTTTTTTTGCTAAATTATTTGATTTTTCTAAAAGTTTATCTTTTTCTGAAGGAGAGAGATTTATCTTTTTTCCATTGTAATACTGAGAAGAGTTCTTAATAATCTCTTCAAATGCTCCAACAACATAAAGCTGTTTATTATTTAATTTTTTATTTTTTACGAGGGTTGCTCTAAATTTTAACTCAGAACTAAAAGGAAAATCATCTACAATTTCTTCTTGGAGTTCTTCTTTTCTTAACCCTGCTTTTTTTCCTAAAACTAACAATGCAACTTCTGTAGGATCTCCAATTGGTTCATAATTATCTTCTTTTCTAAATAAGTTACTTTTATTACAAAGAAAGGATATTGAAAAAACTTTTTTTAAGGTTTCATTTTTGAGAGGATTTATTGAAATTTTTCCTTTCAAAAATTTTCCAAGAGGCATCCATCCATTCCCAGTTATTGAAAATTCTTCATCAAAAGTTGTTATATTCTCTACAGCCATAGAATTTTGAGTTAGTGTACCGGTTTTATCTGTAGAAATTACAGTAGCAACTCCAAGAGTCTCAACTGCAGGAAGATGCCTTACAACCGCGTTATGCTTTGCCATCCTTCTTGCCCCGATTGCAAGAACTATTACTAAAACTGCTGGTAATCCTTCCGGAATTCCAGAAACTAAAGAAGCAATAGTAAATAAAAATATCTCAAAGAATTCTAATTTATTAATAAAATAACCAATAATAAAAGTTAATCCCGCTCCAATAGAGGCAAAGATTGTCATTTGTATTGCTAGTTGAGATACTTTTTCATTAAAATGCATTTTTGGTTGAATTACTTCTTGAATTGATTCTGCTACCAATCCTATTTGAGTTTTATCTGCTGTAGAAACTACTATTGCTTTTGCCTCTCCAGAAACAACAAAAGTTGAAAGAAAAACCATATTAGTTCTGTCTCCAACAGAGGATTCATTTGATAAGATTTTTATAGACTTCTCTTCAGGAAAACTCTCTCCAGTCAAAGAAGATTCTTGTGTTCTAAAATTTTTTATTTCTATTAAACGAGCATCTGCAGGAACTTTATCTCCTTCTTCTAATAAAAGCAAATCTCCAGGAACAACTTGGGAGGCTGGAATCTTTAATACCTGCCCACTCCGGAAAACTTTTGCATAAGAAACAATCATTTTTTTTAAGGCTTCAATGGCTCTTTCCGCTTTTCTTTCTTCTATAAAACCAATTATTGAATTAATTAATATAATTATTAAAATAACATAAGCATCAACTAAATGTTTGAATATAAAAGAAATAATCATAGCAATAAAAAGAATATAAACTAGGGGTGAATTAAATTGTTTTAAAAAAATAAAAAATGGATTTGTTCCTTTCTTTTTTGTAATCTCATTTAACCCGTATTTTTTTAATCTTTCTTTGGCTTCATTATTTGTTAAACCTTTTTCAGAGGTTTCTAATTCATTAAAAATCTCTTCCTTAGTTTTAGAATACCACCCCTCTTGCATAAGGGATAATAGAAAAAAGTGTTTATTAATTTAATCTTTAGAAGATAGTTTTATTGCTATTTCTTCTATTGAATTCTGAGAATGTCTTTTTGGAATCTTATGTCTTATCCTTACAACTGTTGGATTTTCGGGACTCCAAGCAATTTGATAAAATGTGGGACCAGTTCCTCTCCTGTGTTCATTAAGTACTCTGTCTGCTCTAATAGTATATCTAGAATCATTAAAAGTTGTAACATTTGGAGAAGATACTCTTAAAACTTCTTCAAAAGATTTTCTTAAATATTCTAAATCTTCTGAAGTAAATTCAGATCTATCTGCTTTTTGAATTGTTGCTTGTGGAGTGTTATAAAATCCGGTTGGAGAGTATTGAACGTTCCAATCTTTAGCTCTATTATTTTCTATCATTTTTCCTCTTTTAAAATTCACTCTGAACTAACTGTTCAAAGGTTTTTAGTTTTTGTGGGCTTCCTTCAACAGCAATTGCTCCACAATAAGTTAAATTTCCTCTACCCTCATGAAGAGTTAGATTAACTCCTCTAAAAATATAATCTGCCCTAGATACCGGTTGTCTTTCTGAAGCGGGGGATTTATCATGTACCTTTCCTTCTATTTTTATTGATTTATAAATATTAAAAAATCTTGGAACGACACTTGATTGATTTCCATTAAGTCCAATAATTATTCTAAAATCCTCGCTATCTTCGGCTTCTTTATTCAGGAAATATCTTTTAACTTTTTCTTTTGCCATTTTGAATCTTAAATTGGAGATTTTTTTAGGATGAATCCCTTTAAAAAGCTTTCGTAATAACAAATTTTTTAAGTAAAGATATATATCATATCTTATGTGGGTTGCAAAAATCTCTCTTAAAGGAGAAGTAATGAAAATTGCTAGTAAAACTCTTAAAAATAGAATAAACTTTTATGTATTTCCTATATCTTGGGAGTATAAGAAGAGTAACATCTTACTGAATTTTTCTGGAACAATTTATGGAGAAAAGGAAGACAAGAAAAAATTCCTTGATGATTTAGAAAATATGAAAGAAATTAAAAATATAGAAAAAAACGAGGATTTTATTTTGGGGCAGTTAATTGAACCTCTATGGTCAAAGGCACTCTACAATCCAAATATTATCCATATAAAACCAGCACTAATTGACAACAGGGGTTTTGAAACAATCACAATTGCTAGTTTTGATAAAAAATTTATTTCTAAATTTATTGATTCGATTGAAAAAGTAACTGAAATTAAAGTTCATTATATTGTTCAAAAGAAGTTAAGGAATATTTCAATTATCCAGGAAAATCCAGAATTAACCGAGAAACAGAAAAAAGCTGTGGGTTTGGCTATTGAAGGGGGATATTATTCTTATCCTAGGAAAACAAATGTAAAAAAACTTGCTAAGAGTTCTGGTTTAAGCTTCTCAACATTTCAAGCGCATTTAAGAAAAGCTGAGGCAAAACTTCTTCCATTTTTCTTCGAAGAGCATATTTAATAGAAACGATATATATCGCCATAATTTATAAGAATTAGTTTTAAATAAATATTTTATGAGAAACGTAGAAAGATATTTAGAAGAAGGTAGAAAGCTTATGAAAGAAACAGAGATAAATAGGAAGTTGAAATGAAAAGATGGACTTAAATATTTATTATCCAAAAATTGTGTATGAAATGCGGTTTAGGGTTGCTGATGAGCTTATAAAAGCAAATGATAAGAAATTGAGGGCAATTGTAGGAGCATTTGAAAAATTACCTTGGTACATTAGAAGAACATACTTTAATTGTGATGAATTTTATTGGGAAGAAAAATTCTTAAGATATGATACTTCAAAAACATTGCTTTTAGGAAGATTAAAAAAGAAAAATCTAACTAATTTTTTAAGTAGTAAACCTTAAAAACTCTAAATTCTCCTTATTTCTGTAAGTCGAGTAGTTGACTTCGGGATCCTGACATTAAATTGTCAAGAAATATAAATATGATTTCTGGGTCTTGAGGAAGGTCCGCCCACCGTTTAAAGGTTGTCGAGGAAATCTCGATTGTTGTGAAGCAAAGCTCTGTCCTTAAAATTGTTACACAATTTTGGGACAGATTAAAATCTTCATTAAAAGATTTTAACTGTTACAGAAACGCCACAGCCAGCATTGAGCAATGAACTCATGGAGGAAGCTTAGAAGTGTTGGAATTGATGAAACGAGCATCTCAACCGGTGCAAGTCTTAAAGACGCTTAGTGGAATGTCAACACGAACCATCTGCCTTAATAAAGAAACAGGGTTCGACAGAAGGTGGCCTATTCTCGACTTACACCTTCTTACAGAAGGTTACTCCTTAATTCAAAAGCTCTCATTGAAAGAAATATTTGTGACTGTTGAATCAACTCGCCTATTCTCGACTTACACCTTCTTATAAAAATTTATATATTATTTTTCTAAAGATTTAAAATTATAAATGGGAGTGGGGGGAGTCGAACCCCCGACACCATGATCTTCAGTCATGTGCTCTCCCGCTGAGCTACACTCCCAAAACTGGTTAGAATCCAAAAATGAATCCTTCAAAAAAATAAATATTACTTCTCTTTTAAATTTATTGAATATAGATTATTTCACCATTTAACTCAAAAAAGGTAGACTAACAAAACTTGAAAGAATCATTATTGTTCCTATTACTAAAACAAAATGTCCGAATTTAACTTTATGTGCAAATCTCATTAATAAATGAATTGTTAAAATTCCAAAAAGAAAAGAGAATAAAAGTCCCCATAACATATCTCCCATAAATACAAAATCTGAAAAGTTCCATAAGATATTTCCTATTAAAACAATTGGAAGACTTAATAAAAAACTTAGTCTTAATGCAGTTGAATCATTTATATTCCTTAAAAGTAAAACAGATACAGTCAATCCAGACCTTGAAAGCCCTGGAAGAACAGAAAATCCCTGAGCAATTCCAGTTATTATTGAATCGGTGTTATTTAAATGGAAAACATTTCTTATTCCACCTTTTACTGATTTTATTTGGAGAAGCCCAGTTATAATTAAAAAGAAACCTACAATAAATGTAACTATTCTACTTGAAAAAACTATATTTTGTGCCTGTTCAAAAATTTTAACGAAAGTTATTAATGCAAGCCCTAAAACTCCAGAAATAATCGTGGCTATGGCTAAAAATTTGATTGTTCTTTTTTCTCCAGGATCTGCTCGAGAATAATTAAGCATTCCATGAAAAAGCTCTTTTACATCTTTTCTAAAATAGATTAGGGCTGCAAAAAAGGTTCCTAAGTGCAAAAATAAAGCCTGTCTTAAAAATAGCTCAAGATTTATCTCTCCAAAAAAATGAGTGTTTGCTAAAAGTAAAAATCCTTCTGAACTAAAAGGAAGCCATTCTACAATTCCTTGTATCATTCCCAATATAAGTTGCTGAAAAATATCCATAAAATACTATAAAAAAAGAGATTAATAAATTTATATGAAAACTTTTATAAACTTAACTTGATTGTTTTCTTAGTAAAAGAGGATAGAATGAAATATAATATTAAGAGAGCGGCAATGGAGATGTCTGTTGGAACTATTGTTACTATAGTTTTACTTATGGCACTTTTAGTTCTTGGGTTATTTTTTATAAGAAACATAATGTGTTCTGGAATAGTTTTAACAGATCAAATTGATGAAAAAGTTTCTAATGAAATAAAAGGTTTATTTGGAGAGACAGATTATGGAGTTAAGTGTATGGGTGAAGGAAATCAAGATGTTAAAGTTGGAGATGGTGGAAGGAAAAGAATATTCTGTGTAATAAATACTAAAGAGCAAGCAAGCTATGATTTGAAGGTTGTTGATATTGAGAGTTTAAAGGGTGTTGAAACAAGCAAAGTAAAAAATAATTGGATTAAAGATGAAGATGCTCTTGGAGTCTCTGTAAGTCCTGGAACAAAAGATGTTGTAGTTATGCTTTTAGATGTTCCGGATGGAGTTACTGATACAAGTCTTAAAATAGAAGTAAGTTCAGAAAATCTTGATACCGGGCAGACAGATACTCATATTATGTATGTTGATGTTGTTCACGTTGGTGGAGTTTCAGCAACAATCTGTTAGAAAGAATTTTTAAATCGTTTATTCTTTAATCTATTATGGAATCAAAGTTAAAATTATACAATACTTTAACAAGAAGGAAGGAGATTTTTAAACCTGTGAAAAAAGATTCTGTTGGAATTTATGTTTGTGGGCCTACGGTAAATGATGTTCCTCATTTAGGACATGCAAGAAGTCAGATTTCTTTTGATATCTTAAGGAGGTATTTATCATTTATTGGATATAAAGTTAAGTTTGTTTCTAACATTACAGATATAGAAGATAAAATAATTAACAAAGCGAAAGAACTTGGAATAACAATTAAACAACTTACAACAAAAAATGAAAAAGAGCATCTACAAGATTATAATGCGTTAGGAATAAAAAAACCAGATGTGCAACCTAGAGCTACAGAGTACGTTAAAGAAATGATAAATCTTATTAAAAATTTAGAAAAAAAAGGTTACACTTACAAAGAAGATGATGGAATCTATTTTGATATCTCTAAATTTAAAGACTACGGGAAATTGTCAAAACAAAATATTGAAAATCTTGAGACTGGAAAAAGGGTAACAGGAAAAAAGAAAAACGATTTTGTTTTATGGAAATTTTCAAAAAAAGGTGAACCCTCTTGGAAAAGCCCGTGGGGAGATGGAAGACCGGGATGGCATATTGAGTGTTCTGCTATGTCTGAAAAAATATTAGGACTTCCACTAGATATTCATGGGGGGGGACAGGATTTAATTTTTCCACACCATGAAGATGAAATAGCGCAATCTGAAGCAGGTTATGGAAAGAAGTTTGCAAACTATTGGATTCATAACGGAATGGTTAATGTAGATAAAGTGAAGATGTCTAAATCTCTTGGAAATTTTAAAACAATAAAAGATATTTTGAAAGATTATTCTGGAAGTATTATTCGCTATTTTATAATATCCTCTCAATATAAACAACCCATTGATTTCTCAAAAGACAAAATGAAAGATGCTCAAAATTCTTATCAAAGATTAAAAAACATAATTTCTGAATTAAAAAATGATAATAAGATTAATAAGAAATATCTTGAGGAATTTGAGGAAACTATGAATGATGATTTGAACACTCCAAGAGCTTTGCAAGTTTTATGGAAACTTGTTAGAGATGAAAAAGCAGAAGGAAAAATTAAAACAATTGAAAAAATGGATTTGGTATTTGGGTTGGATTTACTTAAAAAAGAGAAGATTTCAATTCCCTCAGAAGTTAAAAAACTTATTATTAAAAGAGAGAAATCTCGAAAAGAAAAAGACTTCAAAAAATCTGATGAAATTAGAGATGAAATAAGAAAATCAGGTTTTAGTTTAGATGATACTTCAGATGGAACAAAAGTTAGGAAAATAATATAAACTTATTTTGTTTTTATATTTAATAAAAAAGATGGTGCAAACAGGTTACAAGGGTTTTATTGATTTGAAATATAAACCTAGTAAGACCGACGTTGTTTGCCAGTATCGTGTTGTGCCTTCTAAAAAATATTCTTTTAAAGACGTTGCTTCAATGACTGCAGGGGAATCAAGTGTTGGGACTTGGACTGATTTGAAAACGATGAATCCTAGAATAGGTAAAACGCTTGCTCCAAAAGTCTTTTACATGAATAAAAAAAACTATAGGATTAGAATTGCTTATCCACTTGCACTTTTTGAACTAGGAAACTTGCCAGAGATTTTGTCTTCAATAGGAGGGAATATTTTTGGAATGAAGGCTGTTAAAGAATTATTTTGGGAAGATGTTACTATTCCTAAAAAGATGTTGAAGAGTTTTCAAGGACCGCGTTATGGAATTAATGGGTTGAGAAAGAAATTTAAAATTAAGGGACGACCGTTTGTTGGGACAATTGTAAAACCAAAGGTTGGGCTTACTGAAAAAGAACATGCGAAGGTTGCTTACGATTCTTGGATGGGGGGATGTGATGTTGTTAAAGATGATGAGAATCTCACAAGCCAGAATTTTAATCATTTCAAAAAAAGATTTTTGCTAACAAATAAATTGAGATTAAAAGCGGAAAAAGAAACCGGAGAAAAAAAAGCTTATCTTATAAATTGTACTGCACCTTGCGAAGAGATGTTGGAAAGGATTAAGTTCGTTGAAAAAAACGGAGGAAATTATATTATGTTAGATATTTTGACTCTTGGTTGGAGTGCATTACAAACCGCGCGTAAAAAAACTAAGCTTCCAATTCACGCTCATCGGGCAGGACACGCAATGTTCGATCGTCCTTCGAATGGAATTAAGGGATTTGGAATGTCAATGGAAGTTATTGCACAATTAGCGAGGATGGTTGGAGTTGATACGTTGCATATTGGAACTGTATATGGAAAAATGTCAGGAGGAAAAAAAGAGGTTTTACATATTGAGAAAGAAATGGAACAATCATTTACAAAACAGACAAAAGAAAATCTTGAACAAAAGTGGTTTAGGGTTAAGCCGGTTTTGGGAGTTGCTTCAGGAGGAGTACATCCTGGAATTGTAGATAAAATTATGAAATTTATGGGAAATGATGTGGTGATTCAGGCGGGAGGAGGAATTCACGGACATCCACAAGGAACAAGAGTTGGAGCAATTGCATTAAGACAAGCTGTAGATGCTACTTTGAGAAAAATTAATTTGAAAGAATATTCCAAAACTCATGAAGAATTGAGACAGGCCTTAGAGAAATGGGGAATTCCAAAGCAGAGTTAAAATGAAATATAGAAAATCTGTTTTTATAGTTGCATATTCTATAGAAAAAAATAAAATTTATTATCTTGTTCTTAAAAGAAAACTTCACTGGAGGGGGTGGGAATTTCCAAAAGGAGGAAAAAAGCTTTTTGAAACTTACAAAATGGCAGTAAAAAGAGAGGTTTTTGAGGAAACCGGACAGAAACCACTAAAAATTATTAAATTTAATAAAAAAGGAATATATGATTATGATAAAATTCTAAAAGACCGGCCAAAAGTTATCGGGCAGAATTTTAAACTATATGCTGTAGAGATAGAAAAGAAAAAGATAAAACGAGATATAAATGAACATTCTCATTCTAAATGGCTTAGTTTCAAAAAAGCGTTAGAAATCTTAACATGGGAAAACCAAAGAGAATGTTTAAAAGTTGTGGATAATTTCTTAATGGATGAAAAAAAGCGTTAAAGAAGAAAAATTCAGAGAATTTGAAACCTCAAGTGGAAAACGTGTTCTTGCTGGAAAAAGTGCGGAAAATAACGAGCTTCTTGTTGCACAAATTGAGAAGAATGAGGATGTATTTCATACAGTAAATCCCGGAAGCCCGTTTGTTAATATAAAATCTCTAAAAACTAATAAAAAAGATAGAGAAGAAGCAGCAATTTTTTGTGCAAGCAAAAGCCAGGATTGGAGAGATAATAAATCAGATGTTAGTGTTCATTGGTTTAAAGGAAAAGATATTTACAAAAAAAGGGGAATGAAGGCCGGGACTTTTGGGGTAAAGAAATTTAAACTCATTAAAATTAAAAAGAACGAAATAGAGACTCTTTTAAAGAGATAATTAAGATGAAAATAAAACAATGCCAGATGCAACTTGGAAAACAAGGAATTACAGAGAATTTTATATCAACTTTAAATGGAATGTTTGACAATCATCAAAATGTAAGAGTTTGTGTGCTTAAATCTGCAGGACATGATAAGAATAAGATGAAAGAGTATATGGAAGAAATTCTGAATAAAGTTGGAAAAAAATACACCGGAAGAATTATTGGATTTACAATCTATCTTAAGAAATGGAGAAGAGTGGTTAGATAATTATTATTTTTAATAGTATAAATTAATTTAAATGAATTATCCCAAAAGAATTTATGGCTAAAGAAAAAGTTAGATTATATTTGCTTAATCAGAGAGGATTTCTAAGTATTGGTAATGCTTATTTTACTGATGGAAATGATAGAATAATGAGAGAAAATCACGTGAGTGTCCCATATACTTTAATGCCTTATCCTATTCCTCTTGTAAATTATCATGGGAATAATATTTATGCTCCTAACATTGAAATAATGGTTGGTATGGAAGTTTTCCCGGTTTGTGATGTTGATTTACCCTCATTTGTTAATAGCGATGAATTAGAACATCCAAAAGTTAAAAGAATTATGACTCTTCCGCATGAAAAATATTTAGAGGTTCTTAAAGAAACTAAAAGAATGCAAAAAGAGATGTGGAAATCAGAAGAAAGTGAAAGAAAAAGAATGGAAAAAGAGCTTAATTCTAGAAAAAAAGAAATAGAAAGAAGATTTGAAAGAGGACTTGTTGAATTAATTAGAAATACTGTTAGATAGTTTTATAAACTCTAATTCTCCTTTTGTTTTAAGCTAAACCTCAAGGAGGTTCTAACTCTGAGAAGAGTGGCTATTTAAGACAACTTAAAATGGAAAACCCAGTATTTGAAATGAACTCTCAGGAATATAATTTAAAATTAGCTGAAGCTTTAAAAAAAGTTTCTGAATTCGAGGTTCCAGAGTGGGTTAAATTTGTTAAATCATCTCCAAGTAAAGAACGTCCAATAGATGATTTAGATTTCTGGTATAAAAGATCTGCAAGTGTTTTAAGACAAATTTACAAAACCAAAATTGTTGGAGTTAATAGACTTAGAACAAAATATGGAAGTAAGAAAAATAGAGGAATGGCTCCAGAAAGATTTCAAAAAGCTGGAGGAAAGATAATAAGAACAATTTTACAACAGGCAGATAAAGCCGAATTTACAGAATTTGCTCAGAACATTAGGGGAGTAAGAAAAAAAAAGCCTGGAAGACAATTAACTGATAAAGGGAAGAAATTTCTGGAGGATATAAAATGATTGCAAAATTTAAGTTCGCCTTCGCTCACATCAGAAGTAAATATTTTGCAAATACAGAAAATTTTATATTTTCTGTCTCGTTAAATTTTAGGAGAAATTTAAGATAATGGGAATTAAAAACCGGCAAAAGAAAGTAACTCTTGCAAAGGCTGGAAGAAGAACTAAGTGGGCTCCTATCTGGGTTGTTTTAAGAAAATTTGGAATGGGAAAGAAAATTCATCCTTCTACTATTACTAAACAGAGAAGAAATTGGAGAAGAACTAAACTTAATATTAAACCGAAGAAAATAAAGAGAAGTCATTACGGATAAATAAAAATGGCAAAAAAAACAGAAACAAAAGTTGAGAAAATTGAAAGAGAATATGTTATTCCACTTAGAGAGAAATGCCGAGTTGTTCCACGTTACAAAAAAACTCCAAAAGCGATTAAGAGTGTAAAAGAGTTTATTGCAAAACATATGAAAGTTTATTCTAGAGATTTAAATCAAATAAAATTAGATATGTATCTTAACGAAGCTCTTTGGAGTAGAGGAATAAGAAAACCACTTTACAAAGTAAAAGTTAAGGCAATAAAAGAAGGAGATATTGTAAGAGTAGAACTTGTGGATTATCCAGACAAACTTAAATTCAAAAAATTAAGAGAAGAAAAAGCCGAGAAAGCTGCAGAAGAAGCAGGAAAGAAAAAGAAGGCAAAGAAAGTTGAAGAGACTCCAAAAGAAGAAAAAACTGAAGAGGAAAAGAAAGAAGATCAGGTAGAAGAAAAAGAAAAGAAATCAGCAGTTGTTGAAGCAGGAGCAGAGATGGAGAAATCAACAGCAAAGAAAGTTAAACATACACCTCAATACGCTGGAAAGATGACTCAACAAAAGCATCAGGTAAGAAAAGCTTTGGCTAAATAAATTTTTATAGTTAATAGTTCTTAAAATCAAATGAAAAAAGTTCTTTGTTTTGGAACATTTGATATTTTGCACGAAGGACATAAGGAGTTTCTTAAAGATGCAAAAGGATATGGAGATTTTTTGATTGTTAATGTAATTAGTGATAACTTGGTATATGAGAATAAAAAGAGATATCCAGTCAATAAGCAAGATGAAAGAATAAGAAATTTGGTAAAATTGGGAATAGCAGACAAAATAATTAAAGTCTCAGATAATTTAGAAGATAATCATGAGATAATCTGTTCTATCAAGCCAGATGTGATTTTATTTGGATATGATCAAAAATCAGAATTCTTGAATAGATTAAAAGAATTTCTTAGTTCAAGGAATATAAATCCTGAGTATAAAGTATCGAAAGAATTTGCTGGGGGAATTCATTCTAGTCATTTAAATTAATCTTTTTTCTCCCAACGATTATTATCTCTCCCGTAACATTTATCCATTTTCTTTTTCATGGTTTCATCTAAATTAATGTTGTGCGAATTCGCCATGCAGATCATCGCGAAAATCACATCTGTTATCTCTTCTCCAATTTCTGCAGAATCTTCCGGAGATTTTTTTACTCTTGGGCCGTATCTATTATTTATTTCCCTAGATAATTCTCCTAACTCTTCAACTGCTTGAGCAATTATTGCAAGTGGAGGATAATAACCAATTTTGTATTGCTCGATCCATTTATCCACTTCTATTTGCACATCCTTTAATGTCATCTCTTTTCTTGGAAGAATAAATATATAAATTTAATTGGGATTGATTGATTATGTTAAACTCACTAAAAAAAGATTTGCAAGGGCTTGCGAATCCTGAGCAGGCAGAGATTCTTCAGAGTTTCTTTAAAACTAAAAAAGGAGAGTATGGTGAGGGGGATGTTTTTATCGGTGTGAAAGTCCCGGATACAAGGGAGATTGCAAAAAAATACTCAGGAATGAATTTGATTAAAATCCAAGAACTATTAAATTCAAAAATTCATGAAGAAAGGCTTTGTGGATTATTAATTCTAGTTGATAAATATCCAAAAGATAAGGACAATGTTTTTAATTTTTATTTAAAAAATTCTAAAGGAATTAATAATTGGGATTTAGTTGATTTAACTGCTCATAAAATTGTTGGAGATTTCTTATTTGATAAAAATAAGAATATTCTTTATGAATTATCTAGAAGCGATAATCTGTGGGAAAGAAGGATTGCAATTATTTCAACTTTTGATTTTATTAAAAAAGGGGAGTTTGAAGATAGTCTTGCGATTGCAGAATTATTATTAAAAGACGAGCAGGATTTAATTCATAAGGCAGTAGGGTGGATGCTTAGGGAGATTGGAAAAAGAGATATTGAAGTTTTAAGAGGATTTTTAAGAGAGCATTATAAAGTGATGCCGAGAACAATGTTAAGATACTCTATAGAAAAAATGGATGAGGCTGAAAGAAAGGGCTGGTTAAAGAGATAAGAAAAATAATTTAATTTTAATTTATATCTTCTGGAAGAATATATGCTTTAAGTGGTGGAAAACCATTAAAAGAAATTGAGGAATAACTCTGAGTGTAAGCTCCGGTTGTAAAAAAATATACCTTGTCTCCTACTGATAAAGTTTCTGGCATTAAATATTTATATTTTTCGTAAAGGATATCCATGCTATCACAAGTTGGTCCGGCTAAAATCACCTCGCGAGCATCTCCCGTTTTCTCCGTATAAATTGGATATTTTATTAATTCATCAAGAGTTTCCATTAATCCTCCAAATTTTCCAATATCAAGATAAACCCATCTAGATTTATCCATTTTGGTTTTGCTGGAAACTAAAACAACTTCACTAATAATTATTCCAGAATCTCCAACTATAGATCTTCCTGGTTCAATAAATATTTCTGGAAGTTCATCTCCAAAATAATCATGAAGATATCTTTCTATCTCTTTAGAGTATTCTTCTATGCTTCCTATTGGATAATTATAATGAGAAGGTAAACCTCCACCTAGATTAATCATTTTTAATTTTATTCCTTTTTCTTCCTCTAAAAGATTAAATAAAGAACTACATTTAGATAATGCTGACTCCCACTGTCCAACATCCCTTTGTTGCGAGCCAACATGAAAAGAAAGTCCGTAAGGCTCCATTCCTTTTTCTTTGCATTTTACTACAAGATTAAAAATTAAGTCTAGGTGAGCTCCAAACTTTTTTGATAGTGGCCAGTCCGCACTTGTATTATCTGCAAGAATTCTAAAAAAGACTTTTGAGCCAGGAGCATTTTCTGAAATATTAATTAAATCTTCTTCGGAATCTGAGGCAAATATTCTCACCCCCTTATCATAAGCATATTTTATGTGTTTTGATTTTTTAATAGTATTTCCATAAGTTACTCTATCTGGAGAGATTCCTAATCCTAAAACTAAATCTAACTCCTGAATTGAAGCAATATCAAAATTTGAACCTAGCTCCTTAAGGAGGGTTAGAACTTCTGGAAGTGGATTTGCTTTAATTGCATAATAAATTTTTGAAAATGGAAGTCTTTTTTGTAATTCTAAGAATTTTCCTTTTATAATGTTTAAATCTATCAATAGAAAAGGTGTTTCTTTTCTTTCAGAAAAACTTTTTATCTTTTCAAATTTCTCATTAGAGATATAATCTTGTAATGGAAAATGGTATTGAATTTTCTCTTGATGATTTGTTGAGTCCATATCTATTTTATTATCTAATAAATTATTTATAAAAACTATCTTCTTAAATTATTTATAAATCTATGTATTGACTCTTGAAGAATTATTTTTTAAGTAATAATCTCGGGTCCAAAGTATCTTTCAACCACTGAAATTTATACTAAAGTTTCGAACTCTCAACTGCAAAATATAAAAACTCTCGGAAATATCTTATAAAATGACAGAGATGGATGAACTGCTAGAATTCGGAATTCTAAACATAGACAAACCAAGCGGACCTACTAGCTTTAATGTTTCGGATTTTGTTAGAAAGAAACTTGGAATTAGAAAGACGTCTCATTTTGGAACCCTGGATCCAAAGGTTACAGGAGTTTTGCCAATTGCATTAAACAGGGCTTGTAAGCTTACCGGATACTTTCTTGGACATGATAAAGAGTATGTAGGAATTGCAAGACTTCACAAAGAAGTTCCAAAAAAGAAAGTTGAAGAGATGATTAAAAAGAAATTTCTAGGAGTTATTAAACAAACTCCTCCGGTAAGGTCTAGAGTTAAGAGAGAGGAAAGAGAAAGGGAAATTAAGAGCTTTGAGATATTAGAATTTGATGAAAATAAAAAAGATTTTCTTTTTAGAGTTGTATGTCAGGGTGGAACATATATTAGAAAATTATTAGATGATTTAGGAACTGAGTTGGGTGTTGGGGCACATATGTTAGAATTAAGAAGAATTAGAGCAGGAATTTTTAGAGAGGATGAAAAAGAGTTTGTTAATTTGTATGATTTAGAGAAAGCAATTAAGGAAAATAAATTAAAAGATATTTTAATTCCTGCGGGAGAGGCTCTAAAAAAGATTTATCCGGTTGTTAAAGTAAAAGAAGATTTAATTAAGAATTTATGGGATGGAAAACCTATCCTGGAAAAAGACCTTGTGAAAAAACCAAGAGTGAAAAAAGGCGATAAAGTAATTGTTTTTGCTGGAGAAAGGTTTATAGGAGTATATGATGTTCTTTTAGAAGAAAATAAATGGGCAAAATCTGAATTTGTTATGCAACCTCTAAAAAATTAAAATGAAACACTTTATATATTTCTCATCAAAAGCAACGACTTCAGGGAAGGCACTATCTGGAAAGAATGTAAATCTAATGAAAGCCGGAAGAATAGATATTGCAATTCATTCATTAATACAGGGATTATTTTTAAGTCACAATGTTAGAGAAGATATTAAATTCCATTTTGTTTTTTATGGTATGCCAGACCCTCCAAAGCATATTGAAATACAAGTAAAAAAAGAAGAAGGAATGCCAGAAACTGGGAAAAAGGTTGGAAGCTTGGATATTTCAAAAAAGGATGTTGGAACTCTTCTTAAAAAAACTCTGTATAAATACCGCCCGGGGGAAAAACGCGAGGTTTTTCCTGGAGTTTTTATTGAAAAAAAAAGTTTTGTAAAAGTAATTGAGGAACTTATAAATGATGGAAGTGAGGTTTTCATTTTGGATAAAAAAGGAGAAGATATTAGAAAAATAGAAATAAAAGACAATTGTGTTTTTATTCTTGGAGATCAGGAAGGACTTCCAAAAAAAGAGCTAAAAAGATTTAATAAAATTGTAAAAAGAGTTTCAATAGGACCTAAGATGTATTTTGCATCTCAGACAATAGCTATTGTAAATAACGAACTAGATAGAAGAAATCTTTAATAACTGAGTTTAATATAATATTTTATGAAGAAATCAGTTAGATTATATATTAGCGGAACGATTCAAGGAATTTTTTTCAGAGCGTTTATTAAAGAAAATGCAGAAAGATATAATGTAAAGGGATTTGTTAGAAATCTAGAGGATGGGAGAGTTGAGGTGTTTTTAGAGGGAGATGTTAATGATGTTAATAAGATGATGGAGTTATGTAAAAAAGGACCAAAACATTCACAAATTAAGAAAATTGAAGAGAAGCCTGAACGATTTCAGGATTTTAAGGTTTTCAAAGTATTACATTTTTAAAAATAAATTAAAAGAGGATATGATATACACAAATTCTGATGGAGGATCTAGGGGAAATCCCGGACCAAGTGCAATTGGAGTCATAGTTAGAAACGAGGGAACAATTCTATCAAAATACTCTGGGTTTCTTGGAAGGAATGTTACAAATAATATGGCAGAGTATGAAGCTCTGATTAAAGCTTTAAGGATGGCTCAAAAACACACCAAAGAAGTTACTTGTATTTTAGATTCTGAATTAGTTGTTAAACAACTTCTCGGAGAGTATAGAGTAAAAGATCCAAAGCTTTTGCCTTTATTTTTAAAAGTTCAGGAACAAATTGATAAATTTGAAAAAGTTAAATTTCAACACACCTCAAGAGATGATTCTTTTATGGTTATTGCGGATGAACTTGTTAATGAAGAACTTGATTCTAACGGATTTAAACAATGGTGGAGAAAGTAAAATCAATCATAAGATTAAAATATTCATATAATTTATAAACGTTTATTCTTTTTAATAAACATGGCGGAGAAGTTTTTTTGGGCTGATGCCCTTGCAGATAGGATAATAAAAGAAAAAGGAAACAAAAAAGAATATGTTTGTGCATCTGGAATTACTCCCTCTGGAAGTATTCATATTGGGAATTTTAGAGAGGTTATTACAACAGATTTAGTTGTTAGAGCATTAAGAGATAAGGGGAAAAAGGTTCGATTTATTTATTCTTGGGATGATTTTGATAGATTTAGAAAAGTTCCATCAAATGTTAATAAAAGTTTTGAAAAATATCTTGGAATGGCTGTAAGTGAAGTTCCTTCTCCAGATGGAAAAGGAAGCTATGCAGAATACTTTGAAAAAGAATTTGAAAAATCACTTGAAAAAGTGGATATAAAGCCAGAATTCATAAGACAAGAACTAATGAATAAAAAATGCAAATATTCTCATTTAATTAAAAAAGCGATTGAGAAAAGAAAGGAAATTATTAAAATACTTAACAAATTTAGAAAAGAACCTTTGGCAAAAGATTGGATGCCGTTTACTATTTATTGTGAAAAATGTAAAAAAGATTTTACTAAAATTTTGAATGTTGATGGATATTTTATTGAGTATGAATGTAAATGTGGATTTAAAGATAAGATTGATTATAGAAAAAAAGGAATTGTTGGAATGAGGTGGAGAATTGATTGGCCTGCTCGGTGGAGTTATGAAAAAGTTGATTTTGAACCAGGAGGAATTGATCATAGTGTTTATGGAAGTTCGTATATGACTAGC
>Ga0222658_1000312_pt1 | contig 27100 bp, 46 predicted proteins | sample AntAcemetagen476_FD_179830 | JGI IMG/M metagenome (GOLD analysis project Ga0222658, IMG submission 179830) | Saline water microbial communities from Ace Lake, Antarctica - #476 | ecosystem: Environmental > Aquatic > Non-marine Saline and Alkaline > Saline | place: Antarctica: Ace Lake... | reverse complement strand
AAATGGCTAAGGGCACACCGAAAAAAGATGGATCTGGCAAAGGGATCGGCGCTAACAAAGGCAGGGGCGGATGCAAGAACCCTAAAGGCGGACGGAAAGGCAAATAACAGAAAGTGCCGCCCCTTTTCCCGTTCCAGCGGGTCCGGGGCAAACGCTACATGGCAGCGAATGATCTAAGATCGGCACGAAGCAGAACGGAAATAGCAAAATAATTTCAACTTGTCAAGGGAGCCATGCCTGACTGTGGGAGAATAAAAATGCCAGAGAAAGAAACATTTAAAATGCGCCGATCAGATGTGATTAATATTATTATTGGCTTGTGTTACGTTGGACTTGTTATCTGGTTAATGTCTGGACTTAATTCTCAAGTAAATGCAAATTCTACTTGGATAGAAACCAATAAAGATTGCCCGATTGCTGTTGTACAAAATACAAAGTGGATTAAGGAGAATCACGATATCCCAGATGCCGTTTTGACGTCTACAATTACAGTTGGTTATTTGCAAAAAAGTATCGATAGATTATCAGAACAGGTTAAACTTGCGAATAAGAATTTTAAGCGGCTTAACGGTAATCTATCGAGGCAGTTTAAGGATGACCCATGACACCCATAGACGACATTCAACATAATTTCATAACTGAACTCGATTGGGATGATGTACATCATTTTAAACCGAAAGAATTCAAATATCCGGATTATCTGGAGCAAAAGCTGATTTTTGCATTTGATGATTTGCGGGATTATGTTGATAGAAAATTTATTGTTCATTGTGATTTTGACTTTAGAAAAGGTTGGCATTCGGAAGGGTTTGCAATAGACGGGCATTTTGAAAACATGCACCCGTTTGACCAGTATGAGGCAGCTTGTCGCTTCGATGATTTTAACGGAATCGGTTTTTATCTTTGGTGGAATAATCCTGGCATCCATGGAGACACACGACCAAGGAATAAAACTGAGCATGACGCCAGGTGGTTTTCACCTTATCGGGAAAAGGTCAAGGGGGTATGGAAGCCTGTTTATAAACCAATAACGGCAGAAAATTTGAAGAAATATTTATAAAAATAATCGTCTAATGGCGAAATTTAAACGATAATTTTTTATCTATACCCTTATATAAGTTTGAGGGAGATCGTTTAAATATAATGATGTAAGGCAATCTAACAAGGGGGTTTAAAGAATGGAAACAAGCATTATAAAATTTTTAGTTGAAACCGGACCGGATGCGATTTTTCTTCCAATTTTGGATAACAGCAAATTTACAATTGCTTTTTTATCCAGCCTTTTTATAGGGCTTTCAAAAATCACTCCTTGGGAGTGGGATACGAAATTAGTCAAGGCTATCTTTGGGCCATTTCTTAATTTTTTCAAAAGGAAAGAATAAATGAATTTACAACCAGGCGATATTTTTTGCATCAACAATCCTAAAATCCATGGCCGCATGATTAATTTTGTGCAAAAGATGAGATCGTCCGATAATGAATCCAAGTATTCTCATTCTGGCATCATAACTTCTGAAGGGGGAGACACATTTGAAAGCCTGTGGACTATCCGTAAATCAACGCTCACGCCGTATACAGGCCATGAAATATTGATAGGCCGGAATAAACACATGACTCTGGAATTGTATCAACTTGGCTGGAAAGCTGTAAAATACCACGAAGGTCAAAGATATCCTTTCTGGCGAATCCCGCTTAATCTTTTTTCATCCACATCTAAGATCGGGACCGGGAACTGGGCTGACTGTTCGGAGATGGCTTGCAAATTTCTCGAAGCCTGCGACCTGGTTGGTTTTTGGAAAGGTAAAAATCCGGATAATGTGGCCGATATGATTCACAAGTGGAAAGGCTGGTCTACGGTTTTTGAAGGGGTGCTTTAATCCATCCTATCACACCACATCATCCGCCGGTTTATTTCCGGTCTGGGGTGGTGCTGCGGTTGATTAATCGGTTTTTGTTTTCTGCGCCGCTCTGATTTCGATTCCAGAAAATCCATAATCAGGAATTTTGTTTGATATTTATCTATAAAAGTTACGATGGCTATGTGTAAAGCTGAATCAATGTGGGGTATCAATGGTTCCCTTTTTGCTCGGTCAGTCCGGTCCTGGTTTCAAAGTGGTCCACAACTGCCGGCCACAGAAGGCACAAAAATTCATGCCGTCCGCTGCGTTTTGTTTGCATTCTGGGCATTCGGTTGACTGGGCGGCCCAGGCTTTCTTCAATTCAGCCATATGAAAATAGCCAATCAAACCACCAACAATGTCAGCCAATTCTGCTAATTGATCTCGCACGGTAGAAACATCAAGATCAGCGCGGTTAATCTCGTAATCTAATTGTGTTATTTTTTCACTTAATTCTGATAACATTGTCTAATCCCCCCTTGCTTCAAAACCCCACAAATTCTGGCAGATTGTTAAATTCCTTTTCGTCCATTTCAACAAAAGTCAGCAGATATTGTTCGCCTACTGTGGAATCGTCGAATATATCCGCAGAAATATTTTCAATTTCATCGGTAAACGAGTTTTCTTTTTTGCCGTTTTTAAACAGTGCTACGTTGACATATGTTCTCATCCGTTCCCTCCTTGTCGGTCAGTTTGTTGTTATCATTTTCTTAAAGGAGACTCTACAAAATAATTAATATCAGTGACCAGAAAATCTTCTTTTGGGAATGGCTTATTTTCTAACATCCGGGCCATTTTCATTATATCATCTTTGTCCAGGACAATTCCGCGTATTATTACCAGGCCATGTTCCGGATCGATCTCAGCGGTTATAGGCATTTGATTTAATAATATTTCCATTTTATCATTACCTTTTTATTCTGGGTTTATGTGGCGGCGGGATTCGAACTCGCAATGCCATGTTGCAATCACGGCCCTTCCCTTTATAGTTTTTATTTTTCACCACATAACGATTTCAATCAGTCGCCCGGCCCTTGGGTTTTCCGTGCTTTGAATCTATATCCATATTTCCCAAAAATATTATATATTTGGTTTTTGGAACAGCTTAAGCTTGTCGCTATTTCTGAAACAGTCATGCTTTTAAAATGGTCTCTGCGATGGCCAATTATTTGTTTTAATACCGGACTGATAATTGGCCAGCCTTTGGGGTTTCTCTCAATGTTTAATTCAATCATTTTTTTCCGGATAGTCGCGGCAGAACATTTAAGCTGATCTGCAACCGAATTGATATTTTTATATTCGGAATATAAATCTGTAATTAATTCATATTCCAAGTCATAATCGGAGTCGTATTTTTTATTATAATTACTTATTTTTTCATACCAATCAATCATACTGCCCCCACATGATGCTTACGTGTTAATTTGACTGAAATAAAATCAGTGTCCATTACAACGGGCAAAGGGTCTTCATCCATTTTTTTGACAAGATTTAATCTCAGTCTGCAATTTTCGCATTCTGGCCTTAGATGCCCTTTTCCTATGCACTTGATTTCGTCCCCGATATCATATGGACATTCCCGGCATGGGGATTGATATCCGCAATCTCCTATTTTATTAATTGGCATAGCTGACCCCGTTTTTAATTCCGACTGAAATTATTTGATCTGCTCCTTTTTCGATCTCTTCAAAAGGTACTCGCTCATCATTAACCATAATTACCTGCAATTGCGGTTTCAACTCTTGGCTAATTTCCTTGATCATTTGTATTGCTCTGATATTCTCTTTATATCCCCGGAGATGCTTCAAGGGTTCATCTAATAGCAATAAATATCTGGGCCTGGGGGCGGCCATAGTCAAGCAAGCAATCCGCAGGCCGATATTAGCAGCGATGTCTACTGGTCCTAATCCGGAAGCGTATATTGGATTGAGCAGATTGCCGTTCCTTCTGAATTTGATATCTGCTTCAATTTTATCTCTTCTCGGGACAAATTCTACAGATAATTCATAGGGGTTATCAAACACCGCTTTCAGGGCCAGGGTCACTGGTTCAGAGATTTTGTATTGCAAGGTTTTTTGGGTTTTTTGGGCGATGGCTTTTATGATGATCTGGGCGGCTTCGTCAATTCTCAGATCCTTTTCTGTCAGGGAGATGTCACTTTTTATGCCCAGGATTTGCTTTTGAACCCTTTCCCGTCCCCCTTTTGCCCGCTCAATTTCGTTTGATAATTCTTGTAGGTTCATGATTTACCTATTTCTTCCAATTAAATAACTACCGAATATTGCTAAAAATGTTAAAATTGCCATTATCAAAACTATGGCTAAACCTTGCCCCAAATCATATGAAGAAATAAAATAAACTTTTTTGAAAATAAAATTGAATCCTTCTATAAATTGATTCATAATTTCCTCCTTTTAAAAATAATAATTTAATTGACCGGTTCTGTTTTTTGCATTTGATGTATTTGTTGATCGTTTGTTTCTTCATCAATTCGCTTGAGAAATTTTTCTTCGATCACATCCCAATAAGTATTATCAGTGAATAATATAGCCTTGTCAATTTCCCAGTTATTTTTACCAGTAAATCCTGGAATTTTTCCAATGAATTTCCCAACAGTAACGAGAATTCCAATGTTACTTTTAGAACCTCCTCCATCAATGATAATTGCAAGGCATCCCTCTTCGATTTTTGTTTTCATAATAATTTTATACCTTATACCCAAAAGGGGCGGTCTGGCCGAACATGTCCTGCATCTTTTCGTCGCTCCAATTGTCTTCGTTCTCAAGATTGAGCTGCCGTAATTCGGCAACGGTTTTCAACTCTATCCCGGCATTGAAATAATCCATACATCTGGATTCTATGTACCAGCAAGATGCTTTTTACATTTATCACATACTTGAACGAGTTTGTTTTCTTTCATGATATTTATCCTCTTATTAATTTAACCTGTTCCGGGATGAATAGGTGGTGACTTAACTTTTCCTTTTTCTGGTATCGAATGTGGACTATCAGACAATTGGGGGCTATTACGAGATCTCCATCCTGATCATCTGACCAACCACTTTTGACATCAAATCCAAGGCCGCATTTCCATTCACTCTTCCAATGAAGCAAACAAGGACAATTATTACATTGAGTATAAATCCTATCAAGCTCAATTGGGCTAAACCATGCTTCAGACCTAATTTTTATTTCTCTCATGGCATCATCCCTTTCAATTCTACGAGACCATCTTCAAGCTGCCCGTCCATCTCGTCCAGTTCGGCCCCCATTTTGGTCAGTTTTTTATTTGCGGCATCAACACTTGCCAGGCCGTGCTCGCTCTTGAGCTGTTTGGTTTCCTGCTCAATGATTCCAATCAGCTTGGTGGACTCCTGGCCCGCTTCATCGATTGTCTTTTTAAATCCCATCAATTGATCTGTTAAGTTCATTGTTTAATTTCCTTCAGAAAATCATCTTTGGTTATTTCGATAAACTTTCCACCATGAGAGCATTGGGCTTTATGACAAAAAGGACAAATTAATTCTTCATGTTTATCATGTTGCGGTATTACTGCTAAAAAACCGCAACATTCACATTGTAAAAATTTATGTTCCATTATTTTCCTCCTATTTGTTTTTTATTATGAGGGGCAGGATTCGAACCTGCAATTGCCACCGAGGAAGAACGCAAGGAATTGAACCTTGCCAAACCGACATGCCTGCCGTACGTCTACCATTCCGCCACCCCCATAATTACTCTTCTTTTCCGGCTTGTTTTTCAAGTTCAGATATCTTTTTTTCAATTTGTATAAATTCATTGTTAGCTATATATCCTCCAGCTCCAATGTTCCATCTATCTCTCAATTTCTTTAATAGATTTACTGCTGCGGATTCCCCTTGGACAGTCTCTATAATGTGTCGTCCAAGTTTATACCCAATAATTATACCAAAAACACCAACACCATATGAAATAAGGGTAAAGAGTGTTTGAAATACAAGATAGGCAATAAAGCCATACATTGTACTTGCTCCAAGACCCCCTATCATTTCAACAATAGCTTTCAATTCTTCTGGTCCCATTTTCGTCTCCTTTTTATTAAAGTGATAAAAGCATTCAGTCGTTTTTGAAATTACCCTTCTATCTTTATTATAGTTTTTAAATCAATTTTTTTAAATTATTTTCCGATTTCCCTTATTTTTTGCACCAGATCAATGGCTTTTATAGAATCCTCAATGCCATACCCTTTCCCGCTTAAAATTTCTATATATGATTCTGTATGCAGTTCAGAAAAGACATTATCAAATCTAATTTCTACTCCGTTAATTTTCATGCTTCGATAAAACTTTTGGTTTGGGTCCGGGAGATCCTTTTTATCAAGGGATAAATGATATGATACAATTGCCCGTTCTAACTGCAACATACCGGAGGATTGTTGCTCATTCCTATTTTGAATATCAAAGGTTTGAATATCGCCAAACAACCAAATCAGCATATCGAAAAAATGGATACCAATATTTGTTTCTATGCCGCCACTTTTCTTTTGATCTCCTTTCCAGCTTTGAAAATACCAGGGACCTCTTGGAGTGATGTATTTTAAATCCACATTATAATATTCCTTTTTATTGACCAGGTATTTTAAAAGTTTAATGCTTGGATGAAGCCGTAATTGCAATATCGAATAAACTTTTTTTTGGGATTCCCTTTCTATTTTTTGTAACTGGATTAAATTTTCAACAGTCAAAGATAAAGGTTTTTCGCATATGACATCCGCCCCAATCCTCAATCCTAATTTGCAATGTGCTTCATGTAGATAATTAGGGGAGCAGACCACCATATAATCAAGCTTTTCATTCTTAACAATATGCCGGTCAAATGATTCAAACTCCGTAAAAAATTTGCAATCAGGAAAATATGAATCCAGAACCCCAACAGAATCATTTGGATCAAGTGCTACTACTAATTCATTTCCTGTATTTTTTATTGCTTGCATATGTCTTGAAGCGACATAACCAGCGGCCCCTATGAGTCCAACTTTTGCCATTTTATTTCCTTAATTTTTTTCTAAAATTTCATTATCAGACACATATTTAAAGAACCGGGCCGGATTCCCTAACCATAATTGACGGGGCGGGATATCTTTTGTAACAACAGAACCCACACCTATCATGGCATTCTCCCCAATAATTACTCCGGGAAGGACACTGACATTGATACCGATCCGGGCGGCACGTCTGATTGTGTAGCCTTTTATTTTAAGAGGGTAATTCCTACCATGTACAATTCTGGGCGTATTTGCTCCTACAAAAAACATGGCAATAAATACATCTTCCTCAATTAGAACGTCTTTGGTTATATGACATTGGGAGTGGATTAATACCCTGTCCTGAATTTCGCATTCGCCCTCGAATACACTTAAATGGCCTATTGTGCAGTCATTACCAATGATAGTTCCGGGCCTTAAAACCGTATGATGGCCGATAAAAGTGTTGTCTCCTATTATACAATCTTTTTCAATGACTACGCCAAATCCAAGCCTTACATTTTTACCAAATTTTGTAGAACAGTGAATTGGACCGATTCCTTCAAGAGCGTCTTTCCATTCACTTCCATATGCTCTTTGTGTTTCAGTCATAATTTAATCCTTTTTAATCAAATAGTTTATTTAAAATCTTTTCAAATTGTTCCATTCGATTAATTATGCTGTGATTTTTACGGGTAAACGTCATCCCGGCTTTTCTGATAATGTCATAGTTTTGTGGGTCTTGAATACAGTAGTTTATTTCGTTGAATACATTTATCTTATTTATTGGGAGGTAATGTTTGTAAGGAATAAGCCCTATTTTTTTGAAATCCTCTGTTTCGTTGACCAGTAATAAAGATCCGGTAGCCATAATTTCAAAGCATTTTGCCAAGGCATAATTAAAAACGGAAGAAGTCGATACGCAGCAAAGATAGGAATGGAGTAATCGAGCATAATCATCTCTTGCATATACTGGAGGTCTGTAATCTATATTTGCACGATACCTATTATCAACTATAAAAGACCGGAGAGGATAAACTGGGTGATAAATAGACCCGCAAAGCAGACATTTATTTTTCGGGGTTTGGTTAAATGGTAGCTGAGCATACCGATTATATGGAGAGAAAAAGTGAGGAAAAAATTCATATTTTGATAAAAATTGAGGATACATTTTTACAAAATATTCATGAGTAAATGATAATATTGAATCGCATCTTTCAAATGTTTTAACCTTGTTATCCAGGCATAATTGATTCTCATAGCATTGCAGGTCGCCAGTGAACATAATCAGCTTTGTATTTTTATTCAGATCAACAAGCCCCGGTATTAGGTTTGGTCTATTATGCAAGGGTACAGCAAACATGATAACCACATCTGTATTGGCAGGCACGTCAACTTCATCGGCAAACTTCATATCAAAGCCATATTTGTGCTTAATCCCATAAAATAAAGGAGCGAATACAGAAGTGGCAGTGGCTTCAGGAACCCATCTGTCTCTATGTGTTTCATAAAACTTTGGAATGATTATGACTCCATTCATATTTTTTCTCCATAATTGATAACGCCCTGTATCATAGACGCACGTCTTTTTACGCATCCTTGCAAATGCGTTTGTTGGGAATCTCTTCCAATATTATTCGTTCGATAATCTTTATTGAAGTGGATTGGACGGTTTTTAAAAAAACAATTCCATAATGCTCCATTAAATGAGTTAGTAGTACAGCTTTTGCCTTGTCTGAAAAAGACGGCTCGTTAATATAAAAGTTACCAAACATTTGTAGTGTAAAAATCTGACCACAGTGTTTACATTTAAATTTATTGAACGGAGAATCATTTGGGTTTGTAGATGGCCAAATCTCACTTCCATAGGTTTCAATGAATTCGTCAAATACTGATTTCATATTTTTTCTCCATACACCAAATAAAATTTCTTTGTTCCGACTCCAGGAATAGTTTGGCCTTTAATAAAAGTAATAATTGGGCTATATCGTTGTATAACACTTTCGCGATTTTGAAACCATCTGACATGAGCTATATCGTCCTTGTTTGGAACGGAGAATATAATTTCTTTTCCTTTCGGGATAGCTTCGATTATAGCCAAATCATTAGTCAAATGCTCAAGGGTTTCCAGACAGATGAAAACATCATAATCCAAAAACTTTTTTTGTATGCTTTCATCATAAAGACTTCCCACTTCAAATTGATATGAAGGAACTCGTTTTATAGCCCATTCCACACATGACTTTGAAAAATCCACTCCCCAATAATTTTTATATTTTTTCCTGTATAAAAATTCAGCAAACAAGCCCGGTCCACAGCCCAGTTCTGCTATTTTTATATCTGTATCGACAGGCAATAATTCAATGGCTTTGTCATAAAGATTTACCCAATATGGGCTCAGGGGATGATCTGAATAGGTGTCATAATATTCGGGACCTAATTCTTTTCTCATAATTTATATCTCCTATTTAATATTCCTCAAAAATTTTTCTTTGTTCTGGTTATGGAGCTCGCTATCAATATAATTTATCAGGGGCTCTCGCCAAGTCTTTCCATAAGTATAATTCAAATATTCAATATTATTTTTTGGAATCCATACCGATAAATCATAAAACATATCTCTCATTTGTGGCACTAATAAATTTTTGGGCATTTCAAATAATAAATTCGATGGTTTGGATGAATAGTTGCAATACACAAAATTTTTATATTCGTTTATGCCTTCATGCCAAAGATAAAAACATATGTTAATATCCTTATATCTAAGCCTTAATTTACCACCAGCATTTTTTTTGCCAGACCCTACAAATTTAAAAATATTTTCTTTTGTAAATTTAGGCGAAAATCTGATTAAAAAACCACTCTTTTTTAGATCAGATATTATGTTATCGTTCCAATATTTATACTCCATTCCAAGATCTATATCTCTATCATACGATATAAATCCTTTATCTCGTATACACCCTAATAATGTTCCATTTTGTATCCATATTTTTGCACCATTTTTATTCCCAATATCGGTAATCGATTTAATTATTTCTTTCCCATCTGAAACATTTATATATGGATAATCCATTATAATTCCTTGTGCAATTTAGTAGATGAAATTCCTTCCGTGTAAGGCACTTCAATTAATTCTCCGCCCCATTCAGACAATACTTCAATAACCTCCTGCCGTGTATTTTTTTGAGGCCCATTTCTCCAATCGTCGGCATGGATAACAAAATCCGGTTTTATTCTTTCCAGATTTTTTTTATAGCTCAAAGTATTTTGTGAAACGACTTTATTCACACCTTTGATATTTTCTATTATGGTTTTACGATGTTTATAAGATAAGGCCGGGATTCTCTTATATGATTCAATGGCCTCGTCTGTTAGTAGGCCGATAATTACTTTGCCATATTTTTTTGCTTCTTTGATAATATTAATGTGACCGTGATGAAGTAAATCAGCAGCCATTCCGGCGTATATTTTTTTCATGGCCTCTTTCCATTTGCTCAATTTCCAAGATTTTTGCAAAATCGCCTCGCAGCCTATTAGCGTGACATTCCCCACAGATTTCTTTCCGGCGCGACCACGGCTTATTTCTGTCCGGGACTTCCGCCTCTTTTTGTCTGCATATTTTACATTTCATGATAAATCTTTCATATCATCTTCTATTTTAAGAATTTTAGGCCACAAGTTTCCATCCTTGCTACACCTGCCGGTAGTCCATGTCGATATTTCCCGGCCACCTCTTTTATACACAAAAAACTCTTCGTGATTTTTTACTATGTTAAGCCGCCAATCAATTCCATATTGGCAATTGAGATAATCATTCATATGGTTTGGCATAGGATATTTATCCCCAAGGAAATCCACCATTTGAGGTTTATCATACCAGCGGGCTTTATCCACAAATTTCAATCCCGGAGTAGATTTTGGGAAAGCTTCATAATAATCCCCATTCTTATGAAACAGCCATCCATTGAATGTGGTTTCCCGTGTAGCAAATATGAAATCAGTCTTCTCATTTCCAACTTGAAATCCTACTGCCCGCAATGCATTGAAAAGTTGTAGTAATTGTTGATCTGTTATCTCAGTAACAACCGCCATATCCACATCAGTATCCCAGGCCATGATATCTTTATATCGGGCATATCCAAGTACAATGCCGTCTGTAATGACCCAGGGGATTCCTACAAAATCAAAAGCTTTCTTACAGGCTATTAAGTCCGATTTTATTTTTTCTTTCATGTCCATTTGATTGTTCAAAATTTCTTCCTCCATTGTTGACACCAGTAATAAAATTTAGTCGGAATAGGGAAATATTTGCAGGTCTTATCCAGCCTTAAAAAACTACAATTGCCGCAATACCTGCCAGGCTTTTTTGACAAAATTCTTTTTAAACGCTTTCGATTATTTCCCATACTCGATCCTTGATATTTTTTCGGGTTCTGTTAACTGCAAAATGTTCTTTCATGTTATCTTCAAATTTAATTGTGCTGATTTTGTCTTCCTGGAGATTTTGAATAAATGCTTCAAACCGGTCTTTCCTGTTTTGAGCATCTTTGGGGGTTTCTTTCAGCACATCTTTTTCAATGGGTAGATAAACAGGTTTAATGTCATTAGATTCGCTATCATATAAATATACACGGGGCCGGTGATCAACTTGATCCGAATTTGACCGCATCATTGATCCCGGATTGACCAATAGTTTGCCATGGGATTTGACTACAAAAGGCTTATGATTATCCCCGCTAAGAATGAGGTCAAATTTATTTTTTCTCAATAATGTTTTTGCTGTTGCCCCTTCTTGACCTTTATACTCCGGTTTATCTTCAATCACCATTTGATGAGTCAGGGCGATATTTGGAACTGCATGGCCACATGGTTGTGTAATTTTAATCCCCCAAGGGAAACCATAAACATTTATTTTCTTACCCATGATATTATCCCCTTTTAAAACAGTCGTAACATCTGTCATATCAGATACACCCATTGGGGATTCGTCAAGTTTATCCAATTTATGATTTGGAAGATCGTGCTGTCCGGGAAGACAAATTATATCAGCATCATATTTTTTTATGGCTTTGACAAACCAGGAATACAACGGCCAAGGCCATGTGGACCTGTGCCCCAAGTCCCCGGCAATAAGAATAGGGCAATGATGTTCGCTCCCAAGGGCAAGAATAAATTCAAATTTCTTTTTCATTGCTCCGGTAAAATCATCAATTCTATTTCTTGGGGTGTCTGATCTCAAATGATTGTCTGCGCATAATATTGCATCAACATCCATCACCTGGCTCCTTGATTCTGTGGTCATCAATATCTGCTATCATTTCTATATTGTATCGGAGTTCAATGGCGCATTTTGAAAGACAAGAGAAAATCTTCCCTAATTCATCTGCAAGTTCGCTTCGTTTTTTCAGGGATATGATTTCGTTGCTATTATTGCAAATGTCATGAATTTTAATTGCTAAACTGGAGCTGTGACCGAGTAACCCGTTTGAGGCAGTATGCAGAATGGTCATATCCCCTTTTAAAATCTGTTTTCTGGTTTTCGGATCAATGGTAAACATCAACCCGGTTTTAATTGTTTTTGACATATTAATTTATCCTTATATCGTTTTTAATTAAAACGCATCAACCTCATGACAATTCTGATCCCGATATTGTCCTCTGAATCTTATAAAAGTTTCAACTCTCTTTTCGTGGTCAAGTATCGGCCGTCTTAATTTTTTCATTTTTTCTGTAGCATATTCCCATTCATCAAATACTTCTTGATTTTCAGCTACAATAATATTTATTTTGGGCAGGCCAGGAATAGTAAAATAAAAGCTGGCATAATGTTCATTGACTTCTTGTATATCTATATTATTTACTAACAAAAACTGTCCAAGTATTTGAACATGATCGCTTCGTATGACTACATCTAAATCAGAATTTTCGGATACAGGGCCATATGCTCTGGTACCCGTAATAAGGCATTGAGGTTCCATTTGTTTATCCTTTCTCACATAATGGACAGCGTGATGGCATTAATTTATGAAAGTTATCCTGGGCTGTTTTTAATTGTAATTTAAAACGAGTACATCGTTTTTTATTGGCTTCAATCTGTTCAACCAAATCCAAAATAGCGTTATATTTTTTCGTTTTCTTATCTATATTATAGTTTAAATCAAACATTATTTTAAATTTTCTTTTTACTTCCGGGCCAGGCAATCTTTTAAGCCGGGATTGGGCTGCTTTGATACGGTTAATAGCATCTACAATAAGGCTTATTTGGCGAGATTTAAGCGATCTTTTTTTATCTATACCTAAGTATAGGTTTAACTTTTTGCCTGCGATTTTGACCCAATCCCTGTCTTTGAGCAAATCTTGATTCATTTTAATTTTATGGATTGAGGCCGATATTTTAGCCTTCGTTGCCCTGGTGGAATTTATTTTGGATTGAAGATTTTTCAGCCCGGTCAAATACCCATCTGCCTTATTGATCCATTTGAATTCTTTCTCTTCCTGGCTCTTGCCTTCCAGTTCTGCTTCCAATCCGTTGATTGATTGTTTTTTTCTTTTTACTTGTAAGTTAGCTTCATCAACAGATTTTTGCATCTTCTCAAGATTAGCCATTTTGTTGATGTATTGGGCCACCTTTCCGGAGGTTTGGGAAATTAAAAAATGGGCATCTGGTTGCCGGTGAATATTAATGCTTTGGATATTAAATATTTTTTGAACATCTTCTGGGACACCCTGGCCGAAAGCATGATAAGGTTCTTCCTTATCGATCTGATATGTGTTGGATGATTTTGTTCTCTTTCTGATTACTTTACGCCCATCAATTCCTATCTCAACAGAAGTGGGTTCTTTACCCGCCCACCAGGAGACATATTCATCCCCAGATGGATTGTTAAAAATGCACCAATCCAGGGCTTTCATTACTGCGGATTTACCGGTATCGGAATCACCAATAAGATCATTGACGCCAGGGCTGAATGGGATCATGGTATCTTTATGCGACAAGAAGTTTTTTATTTTGATGTATTCGATTGGCATATTATTCCTTATATGTCGTCAAAAATAATTGGTAATTTTTCTTTCAACTCTTTCATGCAGGGTATCATTAATGCTCTCATTTGTGGGTGAGCAGCTTTTGAACAACGCAATTTAAAAATATGCCGCCATTCACGGATATTTCCTTTGACGATGATTTCTGTTTTTAATGCATTGGGAAGAACTTCACGAGCTTGTTCTGGTCGCCAGCCTAAATGTAACAAGGTTTTGTAATCATTTTCACTTTGAATACATGACCACATAAAAGCAGTATCGGCCTTATCATTAAATTCTTGTACGGGAACATTATATATTCCACATTCAAAATCTGTCCATACAGGTCGGATGAACTCAATATTATCTCCACCATAGTTTACATACCTTGTGGATTCTTGCGCAAAGCTGCATAAACGATGCCTAACCATTTCATGCGTGACACCACGATTTGTAATAAATCGAATGGTAATATCTCCAAATTCGATCATTGCATGATGCCCACGAGAAATAAGCATTTCTACAAATTTTTCAGCAGATTCTACTGTGATTTTATCTTCGGATTTGTAGCAGGTACGACCTGCTGTTTCGATAGCCAAAAGTACGTTTTCTGGAATACTTAAAATTTCATGTGATTGTTCAATTACTTTCATTTTCTTCTCCTTTTATAATTCAGCAGCATGTCTTTGTTGTGTATGTTTTACACCTTTTTTGTATCCTTTGGATTCGCCCCTTTTGACGGCTTTTTTTATGCAATAGGAGCAGTTGGGAAGAGTCATTGCAATTTTGAAATTATTATCTAAAAGTTCTTGAAAAGATATATTACATTCCTTGGTGATATTCCCGCAGCCCTCACAATATAAAATGATATTAATATCAGTATTTTTATCTGTATTTTTCATGGATTAATCTCCTTTCAAATTTTTTACTTTTACATATGAAATAGCCATGTCAAGGCATTCTCTTCTTGTTGGGGCTTCGAATGTTTCTGAATGTCTATCCTCACAATATCCAACCCATATTTGTAATTCTTCATAAGTTTTGTTACCGATGAATCCTTGCCATTCTGTTATATGAGACAGCTCAAAATCAAGTCTTTCTGTGTCTGTAATTTTGTGTTCTTCTGTTTCTGGATATCTTGCTTTTTCATTTTTATGAATTTGCGTTTTAATGGCTTCCTCAAAAGCTTTCATATGCGGTTCTATGGGTTTTTCTTCCCTTACTACTTCAAATCTGAACGCTTCCTTATGCGAGATTAAAGATACAAGCTCGGTACGGCCCAGTTTACTTATTTCCGGGAAAGCATCGCCGGATATTAGCATCAGGTATTCTCCCCAAACTTTATTACCATGTTTGTTGATAGACGGCTTAATATCTTCAATTTGCCAGTCAGTCGGAAGATTAAGAGCACTTTCAATAAAGCTGTGTGTTATTCTCACATATCCTTTTTTCATATTACCTCCTGCTGAAAAAATTTTTAATTCGATCAATTGCGATCAATATGGGGTTTTGGAATTGTCGTTTAAAAACAGGCAATTTAGATAGTAAGAATTCACTCTGTTCGGTATTTGCTCGTAATTGGATATCACTTAATATTTTCCATATAATTTCTTCCAGATACGGCTCTATTCCTTTGCTGGAAATATTTATGGCAGTTTCTTTTTCCGATTCTATGGTCCTGACCTTTGCTTCCATAAAACGAATAAAACGAATTTGTGTTTTGATTAATTTCTTTTGTAGAGCAAGGATCTTTTTTCTCCGTATAAAATAATTTATGATTTTTTTCATATTACTCCTTAAAAACAAGCCGTCGCATATCTTGTAAATGGTTATCTTGTTTCTGGTCTGCCGGGTTCTTGCCGCTTTCTATTTTCATCTACGACTAATTTGTTTATTTCGCCCCAGTCAATTTTGTTCAAAACATCAACAACGTCTTTCATTGCTGATGCCAATTCTTCAAATGATACTTTTCCTGCATTTACAGCCCGATTTAAAGTTTCTATGGTAATTTTATCTTGCTCTTTCATGATTATTTTTCTCCGGGCATCGTAAAAGTATCGCCCTGCCGTCTGACATAAATATGCCCCTTTTCAAAAATAGGTAATATTAGCGGTTTATCAGAATCTTGATTTGCCAGGGCATGAAAATAATCGGCCAGCTTTTCAAATGCACTATCAATATTTTCCGCACTGAATTCAGCATCCGCTTTAATTTCAAATCTTTTCATTTACCTTCATCCTCCTTTATAATATTGTTGCCGTCGCCAGTAGGCTATCAGGGCCGCAGCACATCGATCTGTTTTAATGCCTCCCCTTGGCCCTGAAAAATGAGACCTGTTATCTGGAAATATCTGAATGGCGGCAGCCAGATGAGCTTGTGCTTTTGCTCTGGCATCTTCCTTTTTTGAATCATTCTTTTTATAACGATTTTTGAAGATTAATCCCTTCATCCATTTTTGTGGGGTAGGCCGGAGAAAACTGATATTATACGATGCCAAACAGCCTTTCCAAACTCCAAAGTTTTCGCCGAAAGTAAACATTGATGTAACTCCCTGGCCGGGCATAGCATGAACGTTTTCCAGGGCAGCAAATATTTTGTACTTGTCTTTATCCCACCAGGAGCAATAATCCTTTATGATTTTGGCACACAAGAATTCGTTTCCGGGATAATCTTGCAAATCAATCACTTCCATATTTTGATCGATTGCACATATTGCCCCTGTTGCCCCTGGGTCTATGCCGACAAATATTGGCGTTATAAAGGTAGGTTTCGGGTAAAAATCGCCTTCTTGTGGTGCTCCCAATCGGGTTCTTTTCCGTTTCATCAATATTTCCTTTTCCGGTCAGAAAGTTTGATATTCTCCTCAATATCGTGCCAGGTCTTGCCGCAGAGCTTTTGAATATCCCTTTCGGCATTATCCCTTTCAATGATCTGCACCCAGTCTTTTTTTAAATGTTTTTCATCGTTGTCCCCGAATCCTGGGGCGGTAATATATGATTGTTTAGGCGGCTTCTCCCAAGTTTTTGTAATGCATAAGTAATCGATGCAAGATGAGATATCGTCAACCCCATAATCATAATATACGTCAAACTGAATATCTCTTACTTTTCCAGTTATTTTGTTTTTGATGACTTCTGCTTTTATGCTATTGCCGATTTTAAGATCATATTTTTTATTTTTTATAACAGTGGATTTATTTAACCATACCTGATGAGAGGAATAAAAAAATGGGGCATTGCCTCCTGATGTGGTTGTTTGTTTTCCGAATACCACTCCTATTTTCTGACGGATCTGTTGGACGATGCATAAAACAGAATCGGTCTTTTTTAAGACCCCATTTATCATCCTCAGAGCTTCTCCCATTATTTTTGCTTTTTCTGTTTTGTACGATCCTTTGATTTCTTTCAAAGATGCCGGGTCTTTCATCCGTTTTAATGCAGCAGCATATTCTTTTTCAAGTTCTTCATCGGTGGTCAAAGCATCCATTGAATCCAGAACATAGATAAAGGGCTTTTTGGCTTTACATTTAGTCAGAATATGGGTTTTGAAATCTTGTATAGTGTTGGAGTAAACAGGCATATTTTCATTGTCATATCCACCCGGCGGAGCTAAACGATTTTCCAATTTGCCAAAGAGATATTTTATATCAAATGATAAAGCCTCTTCTCCGTCATCATAAATAAAATCATATGAGTCAAATCGTTTATTATCTGCCATTTCGGCCATACAGGTTAGCATCAATATTGTTTTTCCAGATGAGGATGATCCCGGCATGGTAATTATTTTTCCCAGCCGATATGCTCCGAAAGGATTGTCAGAACAAGCCAGATTAAGCATTGTTGATCCGGAAGGGATTAACAACCTTGATGCTATTTTAGGTCGGGTTGATTTGATTGACTTCTCAATGTCCCTGACAATCTGTGTTGGACTTGACACCCTTACCCTTTTTCTATTTGTTGCCATGTTTTAAAAATCCTTTGAACAGTTGTTCGTCAATATGCCATCGGCCCCCAACTTTTGTCCCGAGATCGTATTTCTGAACCCAGGACGTTATTGTGGGGCGAGAAGGTTTACCAAGGCCAAAGGCAAAAGTAATTCCGATGGCCTTGGTAACATTAATATATCTTCTATTCGGGTCAATTTTCATCTTCGGGGCCGCCTGATTCGTTTCTCAGGTTCTTCTTTTTTTTCTGTTGCGGCTGATCGCCTGGGCCGTCTGGTTTTTTCGGGTTCGGGCTCAGGTTCGGGCTCAGTTTTTTCGGGCTCAATATCGCCATCCTGTATGGCCGCACATTTGGTGAATGTATCTTCAGGGCAGGTTTCACATTCAGGATATTTGTCGCAGTCAACTCCGAATTCATAATCCGCTGGGCAAGAATTATTGTCTTTTGGTTCTTCCTTATCGAACTTTGGTTTTCTCCGATTTTCCCGTCTGGGTGTTTGGGGCTCTGGTTTATCTTCGTCCCCGCCCTCTCCATCCGTATCCAGCCCCAGAAATTCTGCTGTAAATTCTTCTACGGTAGGGACAATAAGCATTTTATCCAGCGGATAGGTGTCGTCAAGGATGCTGTCTTCATAAGCAGTCCGGTCTTCAAAATCAATTGAGCTGACTTCAACAAAAGAATTGGAACCCTTTTTCCCAAAAGTTTTTTCTTTGCCTTTAAATTTCAGTGTTTTCCCTTCTTCAATATCAGAGAAAAGAATGATGCCATCGTCATCGTTTTCGGCTTCTTCCAGTAATTGGGCTTCAAAAAGATACCGGGAATGATCCCAAAGTTGGATATCTTTTTCTGGTTCATCGTAATCATAAATATTGTAAAGACATCGCCAGGTGGGTTTTAAGGCGTCAGTTATCTTTTCGTCCGGTTCGTCTTTCTGAAATTCGGAATCTCTCTGGGTGCAGGCTTCACAAGGCATACCAAACATTTCCCGGAGGCAGAGCATGGTTTTGTTTTCGGGTCCAACATTTCGATGGGCGGCATATTCGACCTTATACTCTTCATCGCCAGGTTCCAGCCCTACCAATTTGCCATTGAATGTTTTGAGTTTCTTGTACCATTCTTCGGAAATAATAAAAGGCAGGATATCGATCACATTCTTTTTCTTTCCGGCTGTTGCTTTGTACATCTGGACCTTGCCTTTTTTGCCTGATTTGGAAAGGTCCAGAATATCGTTGCCGCCATATTTTGAAACATCCCGATTTTTGACAGCTCCTTCGGTTCTTGCCCTCAATGCTGCTTTTCGTTCTTCTTTTGATTTTCTCGCCATTTCATTTTCTCCTTTGTTATTTAGTGTATTTTAAGAGATAATCTTTTACCTATACCCTTATATATCCCTTTATAAGATCGTTTAAATACGAGCATATCCTTTGGCGTAATACCTATCTCCTTGGACGCCTACCTGCTGATCTGAGCTTCTTATCAGTCTTTTCAGCCTTTTTGTCTGCAAAGCGCTTGCCCGGTGGAATTTCCTTGGGTTCCTTGGGGCCTGAAAACCAATTTGATACATGAAGCTGGACCAGCATTTCAAGGGCCTTCTTCTTGTGATCAAGTGCCCTGAGTACATTGGAAAAAACATCCAACCGATATGTGGCCTCATTGTATTCTGCTTGGGTCTTGAATCCATTATTATCTTTTTCAGACATTAGGCACAAAATGGTTTCATTGACAGAATCATTGGTTGCTTTCATCAGTCCGTATTCGCTTGGATCAGATCTGATATTGAGGCTTGTCTGGGCTCGCCATAATTCCAATTTCTCTTTGTAATCCCGCTGATCTTCAATAGCTTTCCGTTTCAATTCGCTATATTTCAAATACAGTGCTGGTTGATGCAACCATTCCTCTTCCAATAGGTCCGGGTCTATTGCGATATCATTTTCATACTCGCTCATGGTCCAATCTCCTTTTTATTTGTGACAAATGGATAGTTTGATTTATCCTCAATTGGGGTTAATTTTTGAAGCCGATCAAAGGCTGTTTCCATCACCTCTGCCCTGGCCTTGTAGAATGCTACTTGGTCTTGCAGTTTACAGGCGTACAGGGTCACGAAAAGGCCAATTATACACAGCGCTATTACCAGCAGGTATGCTTTGGTTGGATTCATTTGCTTTTTGCCTTCTGCGGGGTATGGGTATCAACGATTAATTCCTGCCCGCACGTACACCTAAAGCGTGATATTCTGCGGCTTATACCGGCTCCAATAAACGTAGTGTGGCAGGTCGGGCAATAATAGCTTGATTGCTCACACACCGTTTCTTTGTGTCTGACAACCACCCTTTTTGGCTTTTTTGTTACTTTCATCCTTCAATCACCTCCAAACACGCAAAGGCTAATCCGGCTGTGCCATTGGCATAATTGGGTTCCCGGAAGCATTCAAAAACAAGAGCAAAATATGGATCTGGATGTGGCGAATTATAAATACAATTTCTGAAATACCCAATGATTGCTTGCCGTACTCCTTCCGGATCTTTTTTCAATCCTTTTAATATTCGGGTTACTTCTTTCCATTCTGCCTGTTTTACCAGGGCTTGACATAATTCCAATACTTGAGGGTCTTCCGATATGGAAAGGTTTTTGATTGCATCTTCAATTTCATCCGGGTCAAGATCAATCACCTGATCCAATATTACTAGAGCCATACCTGGGCACCCATCAGAAACATCAGCTATTTTGGTAATAGCGGAATCGGGTATATCATCAATTCCTTCAGAATCCAGAATTTTGCTTATAAGTTCCTTAAGATAGTTTATAGATAGTTTTTCTACTTCAAAGCTGGAACATCTTCTTTTTATTGGAAAAATAACTTTTTGTGGTTCATTCGTGCAAATAATAAAAAAAACATGAGCCGGGGCATCTTCCATTGGTTTCAACATTGAATCTTGAAAATCCTTAGAACAACGATGGAATTCATCCATTAAATAAATTCGTGATTTTCCATACATTGGAGATAGTCTCATGGATGTTTTTATTGATTTTGCATGATCGACTCCATATGGAGGAGACATTTCTATGAAGTCGTTGCCGACGCATTTGACCATATCTTTAATAATTCGGGCAAATGTAGTTTTTCCACAACCAGAAGATCCAGAAAATAAAAAACTATGAGGATAATCTTTTGATTTACGTCCAAATATAGTTGAAAGCTTTTTTTTAGTTTCATCATTCCCGATAACGTCGTCTAACTCTTTTGGTCGATAATCTATGTGCAGGGGCATTATTCCTTCTCCTTTTTATTCTATTATATTTTTCACAGGCCCGAGTTCCTGGGTAAATAACATTGCCCTCAGTACATTTGATCGGGCCGCTGGGAAGTTCTCTTCCGTCAACAAAAGCTTGGCAATTTCTACAATAAATATTCATATAGCCTTTGTTGCCTTGCAATCTGATTTATACGGACATTCTTTGTTATCACATTCCATATTTTCTTCCAAATGATCTTCTTCACAACAGTCTTGGCACATACCATCGCAATTTTCTATTTCATCATCTAAAAGCATCGCTCCGCATTGTTCACATGTTTCCATATTAATTTCCTTGTATCTATATTATATATATTTTTTAAATATTTTTAAAAAAACTTAGAAAGGGATTTCGTCCAGGCTATAATATATTGGAATGTTAAGTTGATTTGCAATTTCAATTTCGGCTAAAGTACCTTTGCTATTTTCCCAACCTGGAATCACCAATATGCAATCGGAGACCTTCAACCATTCAATTGAAAAATTATAATAATCATTAATCGATAATGATTCATTATTGTGAAGCATAAGATGATGATGAAAATCATGCCAGGGCACCCATGGAGCAAATCCGGCAAGCAATACCTTTGCTCCCATTCGCATTCCGTTCCGCATATTTTCAAGGCAATCAGTGATATTGTTGGCAGAATATGGTCCTGCAATATATACTTTTTTCATTATTATGATCCTTTATTTTATGTTAAAAGATTTAATTTGCTTCTTATTTTCTTTTAGATTCTTAACCGTGACATCGTAATAAGATTTTTTCAATTCACATCCAATAAACCTTCTCTCCATTTTTAATGCTTCATATCCTTCTGATCCAATACCTGCAAAAGGCGAAAAAACAATATCTCCTTTATTTGTCCATAGCTCAAGGCATCTTGATATTACATCAAGCTGCAAAGGACAGATATGGCGTTCATCATCTTTCTCCCTTGCCTGTTTAACATTTAAGGTATCAGATTGTCGAATATCAAGCCAAATAGACGATGCATATCTTTGCCATATTTTTTGGCTAAATCTATTTAAATTATGTTCTTTGTGTTTTGGCCTGTCCGGTTGTTGTTTTGAGCCAACATAATGCTCAAATCCATTTTTTCTTGAAATTGGTTCCGGATTATTACCGGGCTTTCGAATTGTTACAATATAATCCGGGAGGGCCTGTCTACATATGGCCGAATCTTTTACAACTTGTTTATGGGCAAGACTTATGGCTCTTGTTCTTACGGCTTCAAATAATTCATTTTTTTTAATTTGTACTTTGCTATGGTAAATAAATCCTACTTTTTCAAATTCTCTTAATAATATTCCTGGAAAGTCTTTTAGCCCGATGTATCCATCCCGCTCTTTCATGGCCGGGATATCGGAGCAATGAAAACTCAATAACCGGCCCGGCATTGTTATGCGATATAATTCAGGAATTAAAAATGAAAAATGATCATAAAATTGCTGATCCGTGGAATTCCCCATATCCCTGATGGATGCAGAATATGTAAAAAGAGAACTAAAAGGCGGACTAAACAAGGAGTAATGAATTGAATTTGATGGCAATCCCTTTATAACTTCTATAGCATCTCCATGATATACCGACCATTGATCTGTTATTTCTTGACTGATAATTTTGGGAACATATTTCTTTTTATTGTTATTATATTCAAATAATTTTGCATCGGCTTCTTTTAATTTTTGTTTGTAGAATTCTGTTTCGTTGATTATGTTTTGCACGATTTCAGTTGTCATTTTTATCTCCTGTAATTCCATTTATCCCAATCTTCATTAGTCAATTTTATATCGGAACTTTTCATCCATCCTTCAAAAGTTTTATCACCCCTATTATATCCAAATGTCGAACCGTAATAAGAAAAGGCTCTAATAAGATTTTTTGTCCAATATTTTCCAATATAATCTAATTTTTTATGGGTTTGATTTAAAGGCCGGTATCGCATTAAATATGGATTGCTTTTAAATTTCCATGCTTCAGTTGCCCTGTAATAAGCATCTTGCGGAGTTTCTTCAAAATTATATAAAACATATGTATAAGAGTTGCCTGATAATTTTAATCCAGCTTTTTGCAATTTCTCCATGGCTTTTTGATAATGACCATCATCTTTTATTCTATCAAATCCAATTCTAAACCCCTGCCTTGTATATTTTAAAGAAGCAAGCAACTTTGCATTTTTATCATTAATTTCTCTACAATTCATGCCATTATTGAATATCACTTTTTTATTATTTTCATTCAGGCAATGGATTACATTTTTAATATGCTCATGTGGGGCGGATAAAAAGCTATTATCTGAAACCATGCAAACTTCTCGGTCTATATTTTCAATATTTCCCTTCCAATTTGGACAGATATAATATTCTTGCTCCATCCGCCAGACCATGCAATACGCGCATTTATTTACGCATCCCCTTGTCGTAAATAAAGTCATTACATTATTAAAAAATCCACTCATACCATAATCAAGATCATAATCCGGTAAATAAGAATCAAGTATTTTTGAATGACCCGTAAAAACGTAAAGATTTTTTGATGTGTTTTTTAATACGTGTTTTGACATTATTGAGGCATATATTCCACCAACAATAACAGGCACATTATTTAAAAGTAGGCCATTTTGACAATCATGTATGACTTTTAAAACTTTGTCGGAATCATTGGTGAACATAGAAGTGATACAAATCAAATTAAAATTGCCAGGAATAATTCCCCTTGAATAAGTTATTTTCGCTCCATTAGATTTTGCAAATGTGGATATTTTAGCCAATCCTAATGGAATATAACTCCGCCGATATGGAGGTTCTATTAATAAAATATTTTTTGCTTTTTTGAGCATTTCAATTAATTGATTTTCGTTAATTACCCTGTTATCCATTTTGGCAACCTCATTTTTTTAGTAGGTGAATAATCAATAAATGTTTTTTTGGATTGTTCCAATTCTATTTTAGCAAAATCTTTTGTATGATTTATCATATTTTCAGTCATTAATTTTGCCTGTTTATCTTTACGCCTAATGTTTTTTAAAACAGATCCTTCCCGCTCTTCAATAAAAATATGAATATCGACTTTCTCTTTTTGCCCAAATCTCCATATGCGCCTTACTGCCTGATAGAATTGTTCCCAACTATCACTCAGTCCAATAAATGCCGCTTTATTGCAAACTTGCCAATTCATACCAAGGCCTGCTATTTTTGGTTTGGTCGCTATCCGTTTCAAATCGCCGGAAGCAAATCCAATCATTCTCTGGATTTTGATATCATTAGAATGTCTACCTGCAACTTCTTTGGCGTAATTAACTTTTTTTGTGATTGCCTCACCTTCTGGGTTTAAATTAACCCAACAGACCCATCTACTATCAGTTGGGTTAATTATATCTGCCGCTGTTTGACATCTAATTTCAACTGTTTCCCGTCTTACTTTCCGACGTTCATCTAATGTTGATGCTGTTTGTAATAATAATAATCCTTCTGTTGGTTTTGCGTCTGATTTTATAATATGTTCATGATATTCAATTTCTGGTAATTCAAATCCGCTATTATCAAATCCGATATCAGATGGTTTATTAATCATGATTGCCCATGATGCCATCCATTTCCAAAATATATTATTTTTTACATGTCCCTTTAATCGCCAATGGCCAACTTTGTCAGTATCGTTTATAAAAAAGGTTGATAGCATTTCTGATCTTGTCATCACTCCTAAAAATTCAGAATGGTTTCCCAACTCCATATAATCATTGGGGGCTGGGGTTGCAGTACAAGCAAGGCGATATTTAGTTTTTTGGAAAGAACCAATAATTTCATTTCGAATTGCTCCGGAGAAATTTTTCAAAATACTGGAATTATGAACAAGGCATCCGTTTACGCTGAAAGATGGATGCCGTTCTGCTTCAATGTCATAGAAATATACGATGCCTGATTCATCCCTGTATTTTTCCAATTCAGGATGTCCTTGTTCCAAAATCTCAATACTTTCCACCCTAAAGATATCAATTTTTGATCTTTCTTTTTGTCGATAATTTGTACTTTTTTGTTCACGTGTCCTGCCCCATCTATTTCTATTGCTATTTTTAGAGTTGGATTTCCTACATCCACTTTGTAACAGGTTGGATATCCAGGTTGCCTTTTTCCTAAAGAAATTGGATATTCTGGAATCCATTTTTTTGACAGGCATTCTATCATTATTTGTTGCGGGATTGAGAATGGTCGACCGTTGCCTCCCTTTTTTCCTTTCCATTGCCGAAATGTTCCGTTGGCTGTTTTGGTTTGAATCATTTTTTCGATTGTTTTGGGATTTGACATTGGATTTAAATTGGCTATTCGATCCATTTCTTTTATCGCTTTGGGATCTCCGCTTCGAAGCCATTTTGATCTCGAAATTCCCCTTTTGGCCGCTATCTCTGGGGTATGTACTTTTGCTTTGTGTTCTGGAGTATTCATCCTCCATTTCGCTGAGCAAGATGTCCCGCAAAACCTCGCCATTTTGTTCGCCACATATTTTGGACGAAAAATCACCCCGCACCAAGCGCATTGTCTCTTCTGTTGCCATGAGACAATCTTCGGGTTGTAAATCTTTTGCGAATCTCCATCCATGCAAGGTAAACCATGGATGATGTTCGCTACAGGTAAACGGCCTTCCTTTGATACGAATTTGAACCGCCCTGTCGATGGGTCTTTTACAGATATTATATACATGATCAATTCCTCCTGCATTATAAATTTTATCCCCAATGGTGACATCTTTAATATACTTCGATCCTAAAGAATTGTCAATATTAAAAACATCTATTGGAGTGTCAGGAGAAAAACATTCATCCAGTACAATTCCAACAAATCTATCAGGGTCAAATTTATGAAGTTTTTCATAATTGGTGATATTTATTCCATTAATTACATCACTATCATTAACACAAATATTTACATCTATTCCAAATTTTTTGCCTTCTCTTTGTGTTTGTTCTGATACGGCTAATGGTGCGAGAATCAAAATTGGTTCTTTTTCTTTTTTATGAATTTGCTTTGACCATTCGAGTAATTGGCATGTTTTGCCCAGGCCACAATCCTCAAATAAAGCTGCCCGGCCTCTGGCAATTGCCCATTTTGTAAGGATGGCTTGCCAATCAAAAAGCATGGGATTCAATTTTTTTAATGGGGTATCGAATCCACTGGGCATTGCGACATTTACTTTTTTTTTAAGATATTCTTCGTATTTTTTTATCATGGTATCCTTATTATAAAGTGATTTTTAAAAAAACTTAGAAAGGGATCTCATCTCTGTTTTTTCTTCTTGGCCTTCGACTTATAGGAGATTCTTTTTGAGTAATAAATAATCCTTCTGAAAAATATTCCTTTAAAATCTTTTCTTCTGGAACTTCATGTTGATCATGGGCTTTTATTTTGCTCAATGTTATGGCTGTTGTTCCCGAAAAAGAAGATTTTGAAATAGCCACGACATCTTTTAAATTAAAAAAACCACCCGAATTTTGGGATATTGGATTTAATATTTTATGGGCTTCCTTTTCACCAACACCTTTTATTTCGATAAATGGAGCGTACAATATTTTATCAGCAACCCTCCATTCAATAGCATCGGAAAAACCTATTTTGGGTGTAATGATTTTGATACCCCGTTTCCTGGCTTCGTTTGCAATATCTTCTTTACCTGTCCCATATGTTAATTCAGCAGCCATAAATTCAGATGGATAATGATATTTTAACCATGCTGTCCAGTATGAGATTAACCCGTATTCTGTTGCGTGACTTTTCGAGAATCCGTAGCTTGCCCATTCCAAAAGTCCTGCCCAAAATTGGAGGGCTTGTTTACGGGAAAAAGTTTTCTGTTTCAAACATCCTCTAATAAATATTTTTTTATATTCTTCAAATGCCGACGAATCCCTTTTCTTGCCAATTATTTTTCTGATTTTATCCGCTGTT
>Ga0222658_1000311_pt1 | contig 27128 bp, 37 predicted proteins | sample AntAcemetagen476_FD_179830 | JGI IMG/M metagenome (GOLD analysis project Ga0222658, IMG submission 179830) | Saline water microbial communities from Ace Lake, Antarctica - #476 | ecosystem: Environmental > Aquatic > Non-marine Saline and Alkaline > Saline | place: Antarctica: Ace Lake... | reverse complement strand
ACCAACAACTATTCAAATTAGAATCTGTTGCAGTGAAGTTTATGGTATGATTTACTAATTGGTTATAAATTACTGGATTTGAGTTTATTGTTATTGTCGGAAGTGTAGAATCTACTTTGAAAGTTCTTGTTTCCGAAGTTGTGCAATTATGTATCAAATCTGTTCCAAAATAACAAACAGTTACATTCCAAAAGAAAGTATCTTCGGTAAAAGTAGAAGACCAATTTTTAATAATACTTTCATTTCCACTTAAACTTTCAAAGTATGTTTGACTTCCACCAAAATATTTTTCTCTAGTTTTGAAAGTTATGTTTGTTAGATTAACACTAACTGGTGTTACATTAACAATCATATTTACTAATGGATTTGAAGTTAGAGTGTTGTTTGCAGGAGAAATTAAAGTTAAATAAATTTTAGCAGTTGGAATAAGCTGTTCTTCTCCAAAAATATAACTTGAAACATTTAAGTTTTGTCCTAAATTACTAATAAAATTATCTGTTATTAAATTTTCTTCCACATCATAATAATATGTTCCATCTAAATTTAATCCACCAAAATTGTGTGATGCTCCAACTACTTCCCTATATCCAAATTTAAGAGGTTCAAGATAACTACCACTATTTCCTCCAAAAGTGTTTTTTTGAACTCCATTTAAATAACAATATGATTTCGTTGCATTATGTTTGTATGAAATAATATAATCAGTATTAGAATTTAATTCACCACAAGATGTCCACCCACTCCATGCACCAGAGGTTTGGTCGCCACAACATGCCCTTAATCCTGCTCCACAAAAACCAGTTCGAACATAGCATCCTCCCATTCCCCAACCTGACGGATTAGCCTCCAATCCAAATCCTAACACTGCTCCACCCTTTGTTTCTGATTTAGTATTTATTATTGCATTTATTAACCAATTTTTATTTATTAACTCTAAATTTGTATTACTATAAATTCCTTGATAAGTGGTTGATTCATTTTTAAATCCTGTTTTAAATAGACTATTGTTTAAATATTCTATTGCATCTTCAATAATGAATGTATCAAAATCTCCTAAATTATCTAAATTATAATTATAATGTAATACATTTCTAATTCCCTTATAAGTTTCTTCAGAATTATTTCCTTCTGTTGCCAAGGTATTACCATAATACATATTAATTGTATTGACCCCTGCTATTAAGTTTGTCATTCTTACCCAAACTCCCGCAGTTGTTGAACTTTTAAAATCCCAATCAAAATAGAGTTCTGTGTTATCTGTATTATCTGTAAATCTTAAATCATCAAAATCACTTTGCATACTTTCATTATATATAATTTCTAAATACTTTGTAAAATTATTAATTGTGGTTGATGTTGCAGTTATATTTATTGATTTTTTATAAGCCCAATTATTATTCCACCAAGCCCACTCGCTCAAGTCTTTTTCTTGTGCTATTGGGATAAAATCTAATTCTTGATTTTTTTGTTTAGTTGCTTTAATTTTCCATTCATAGTTTCCTGCGATTAATTGTTGTCCCTTATATTCGTTCCAGACTTCCTTTGTTCTTGTTTCGTTCTTGTAACTTAAAACTTCTGTTGTGCAAACTTCTTTTAATATTTCTTTAGTGTTTGTTTCATTTATTTTTGGAATTGCACAAACTTCTTTTGTTTGGTCTATAACCTCAACATCGTAATATTCAATTTCCTTAAGATAATATTTTGCTGTTGGTAAATCAATTTCCACTCCACCCTTATTCAAAAATCTTAAATTATCAAACATTTTTCCTTCTTGATATAAAACTACTTTTCCTTTTGCCTCACAATTAATTAAACATTGTTCAGTATTTGAAATCAAAGAATATTCTGCAATTTTATCTGTTTCAATCCAAAATAAAGTTTTAGAGAATTTAAGAATAGGATATTTTACATTATAATCTGCACTTAAAAAAGTTGGAGTATCCACTTTAATTTCTGTATCCACTATTTTCTTTGTTGCAAAAGGGTTAAGTTCAAAATCCAATGCGGAAACAAAGCTAATTAAAAACATGCTTAAAATTAATAAAACAAAAATCTTATTCATCCGAACACCTGCTCTGAAGCTGAAAACCCACTTCCTCCAGACTCTGCTTTATTTCTAGAAAAGATTACAACAGTCAATAATGCCAACCAACCTAAAACAATCCATTTAAGATTAAGCATAATCAAATTAATAATACCATAAGTTGAACCCAAATTCATAGCAGCATCTACTTGAAGATATGTATTAGTGAAAATACTGGTCATCAACAATGCAAACACCCATAATATTATACTTAGAACTGCATAAATAATATTAGCTCCAGTTTTAAATGCAAAAATTAAAGAGACTGTCAACATACCAACCACTATAAAAGGCATCATATAATCAAAAGAATTCAATCCAATAGAGATATTTGACATACTATCATTCAATATAGCTTGATTTCCTAAATCCAGATTTGTTAGCAATCCAGTAGAAACAATCCCACTAAAACTAATCCAAATATATATACCAACAAAAAAGGTTATAGCTATTGCTAACAATTTTGCTGGACCAAAAATTACATCTGTTAAACTCATGTTATATTATTAATAATAATACTATATTTATACTTTTTTATATAAATAGTTTTATTTTCTTTTCTCCTTTTACTTTCTCATATATGATTTCTACTATTTGTTTGTGTCCAGTTCTATTCTCTTTTATTTGTAAAGCTACTAATTTGCTAACTATTGGCATTCCACCATATATTTTATAGCCTACTTTCTTCTCCATTTTCTCTTTTAGTAATTTAAATTCTTCCAATAATAACGGATGAACTTGTATCACTACTGGTTTTTCTTGACTGTCCATATTTATCTATAATGTTTAGTTTCTTCTCTGGAATAACCCATGGCAGTCATTTCACGCATATTTCTTTCATTGAATATATTTAGAAATAAATAGAAAACCATACCAATGATAAATGGAAACATTAGAATTAATGTTATAATAAATAGCATATAAAACAAACTCACGATCCATTGCAAATCATACATATAATTTTCTGCAAATTTCCATAAAGTGAAAATAAGAGTTAAACTTATGAAATATGAAAATACTGAAGTAACTATTGTCCAATTGATATTCCTAGATGTCAATAGAAAACCGAAAGTTGCAAACAACAAACTAAATAACAATGTAAGCAAACCAATATAGAATATTGAGTCTGCTGTAGTAGTTTCTCTTCCAACTGGATTAACAAAAATTGGTTCAGAATGATAACCACCTAAAACGGAAGAATTACATTGATAATTTGCATAATATACTCCATTTGTGAAATTGCCACCAGCAACTAGAAATTCATAATCAAAGATATCATCAGTAGTTGAAGATGTTAAAATTAATTGATGATTTCCGGTTGAATTATACAAATGAAAATAACAAGAGATGTCTTTAGTAATAGGATATCCATTAGTGATATTATAGACATGTATGTTAAAACTATATGACTGTCCAGTTTTCAAAATATTATCTTGTGGAATTCCAATTTCATATCCAGTTGTAAATTGCTGTGTAGTAGTAACTGGTGGGACTGCTGATACTAAAGGAATAATTAAAAATAATAGAAACATGCCTAAGATTAAAAAATTACTATTTTTCATATTATTATATTGCTGTGAGTGTTATTTATATTTTTTTATATAATATCAGGAGCTGAAGTTGATATCAAACTTTTGCATTCCATAACTCTGGCTGCAACTATTTGAGCATATTGTTCATTATTCATTTTTGTAATGAACCAAATCGCAACTCCTCCTAATATTAAAACTAATAAAACTGTTATATAAGGAGCCCATTGTTGGATTAATCCTTGTATTTTTTGCCATCTACTAATTGCAGCTCTTTGCTCTAAATAAGCAAAGTTTTTCATTTGATAATTTATAACTTCTATTTTGAAATCTCTAGGATCTTTTGCCCATAACTTAGGTGGAATAACTGCAAACTGAGCTGGTGCATATCTCCATAAGCAAACTTGATTTGCTCTAATGTTCTCTGTATCAATAACAGGCATAGACTCTTTCAAGTCCATTAAAAGCATCTTATCAATTCCATCTGGACCCTTAAATTTTCCCATCTTATCAGTGAACCATGTTCCGTCTCTATTGAAAATAATAGTTTTAAGCTTAAATTGCTTCTTCTTATTCCTACTTCTTCTCCAAGCTTTTGAACCGAACCATAATCCTACTAAAGCTGCAACTCCAAGAATCGCATATCCAATATTCAAAACCATTCCAAGTGCACTGGAGCCTAAACTTGCAACATCTGCCATATTAATTTCTATTTCCTCCTAACGGAATTCCCATGAAGCTCTTGCCATTTTGTTGACCACTATCAGCTCTCATAACTTCTGAACGAGAATAAGTGGTTCTTAAATTGATTGCTGTAAATCCATTTCTAGCAGAGAATAGAATACTTTGGACTAATTCAATACAAGAGTCTTTTATTAGTTTAGCTGTTTCAATATCAAGTTCCCAATAGTCTGCTCTTTTAGCAATTAACTCTGTCAAACTCATATCAAAATAAAATAAATTCTTATAAATTTCTGTTTCTGAATAATAACTTAATTTAGTTGCAATATTACAATATCCAAATAATCTTCCTAAGACTTCTCTAATTCCAATTTCGTTGATTATAGGTTTAGAATTTGAGTCAAATAAAACCCATCTTTTGTCTCCAGTTGCTGCATCAACAGATTCATATTGTCCTCTTAATACTCTTCTTTCAAAATCTAATAGAATTGGTTTAACATCTAATTGAAATTTTAATTGGTCTTGCTCTTCTGGAGCATAACTTGAATTATCACCAATATCAGAATAACCCTCATCATAATCCATCATTGGAGCTTCTGGTGATTTCATATATTCACTGTGTTTCTTTTTTTCCATTCTACAATAGTAACCTTGCAGAAATAACTCAATAAAATATATTATATGAAGTTTATAAACTTTTATAATATAGAAACATTTATAAAGTATAAAATATAATATATAATTACAATGACAACAAAGATGAAAGATATAATATATGGAATTAACTTATTTGGAAGTATCTTAGCTGGGTTTTTTATATTATCTCTAATATTGTCATTGCAGGATTTTATAATTTTAGAACTAATTAGAATTATAGGCTTAGTATTATGTTCAGCTATTATTATGGTTATGATATATAAATTTGGAATCAGCAACAATAAGACGTTATCAACTATTTATATTGTTGATTTTATATTGTTTGTAGTATTTACTTTAAACCCTCAATAATTCAAATCCAGTAGATTCCTTTAATTGAATAGGTTTTGTTCTTTTTCTTTTATAAAGTAAGTTTGCTAAAGTTGGTTCCAAAACATACTTTCTGTCCTTCTTTATTGTTTTTTTCTTTTTTTTCTTTCCCTTCTTTTTATCATTTTTTACTATTATTTTTGGAATAACTACTTTCGGTCTCTCTGGAGTTCTAGGTCTCTCTGGAGTTCTAGGTCTCTCTGGAGTTCTAGGTCTCTCTGGAGTTCTTAATCTTTCTGGAGTTCTTAATCTTTCTGGAGTTCTTAATCTTTCTGGTAATCTTAATACATTTCTACTAGAAGTTCTGGGTCTTTCTATAGTTCTTTGTCTCTCTGAAATCCTATTTGCCAACTGTCTAGGAGCTCTAACATTCTCTCTCGCTCTGAAAGTATCTGGCAGTCTTAATATATTTCTTGATACATTTCTGGTTTTTTCTCTAGTTTCTCTAGGTGTTACAATTCTCGGTTTCTCTATATCTACAGAAGTGGTTCTTCTTGATTTTGGAAACCAATCATTCGTCGGATTCAGTTTTCTTGGAATTTTATTTGAATTTTCAAAGGTTTTTCTAGAACCAATCAATTTACCAATTATCGTTTCCGAAGCTCCACTTATCGGCTCAAAATAACGTATTGGAACTTTGACTCCATTTACATATGTGAATTGTGTTTTTGTTTTTGTGAATTGTTTTCCGAGTGGCTGAATCAGTTGCTCTTCACTTCCAAATGGTCTCAACTTTGGTTGAAGTTCTGCTCCTCCGACTAATGCTTTAGCATTTTCTCTACTCCATTGGATCATCGCTTTTGCATTTATTATTTCTTGTGCAGTTACTCTTTGAAGTAATCTGGGTTTGCTTCCAGTTATATATTTTATAATCCATTGTTCTGGTGTAAGTTTTGCTCCATTCAATTCATATATTTTATTTTTATTCACCTTATCAAATTTAGCTGCCCATTTATTAATTATAGATATGCTATTCTTTGATATTGTTCCCTTTTGAATATCTTGTATCCAAGATGGTGTTTTGGGAGATTTTTCTATTATTGCTTCAAATGCTGGTTTATTATCAGTAATTAAACTATTGATAAATTTAGATGATGTTTGTTTGACTGCTTTAATTACTCCAATAGTCTTAGAATCTCTAACAATATTCTGACCAGAACGCAACAAATATCTAGTCAATCCAATTCTGCCAGATAGCCCTCCTTTAGAATAAGGAGTTATTGCCTGTGAATAACTAGTTTTAGTTGGAATTAATTTAGATACAATAATATCAGATTGTCCTTCAATAGAAACTCTTTTAATCACTTGTTCTCTTATAGAATTAATTTGTTTTATAGTTGAAGTGTAAAGTCCTCTATCAATTTCAACTACTAATTTTCCATTTCTGACAATTAATTGTTTTGGAGCAACATGAATTGTCGTAGAAATTCCTTGTTTTGCATTTGTATCTCTAATCTGATTTAATACTTCTATTCTTGGATATGAATCTGCTAAAATCATCCTGTTAATAGTTCCGTCTGGCAAAGTTAATTCTGAGTATTTTATCTTTCCTACTCCTTCGATAGTTGCAGTTTTTACAGGAGCATATTTCCCAGTCAATTTTCCATAGCCTATATTGATTGCCATATTTCCATATTTTACAGTTGATGGCACAAGAAGGATTTCTGGTCTACTAAGAATTTCTTTAACAACACCAGTTGCTGTCTCAATTGGTCTAGTTGATAGTCCTTTCACTAATTCAGTTCCATATGCAACTCTAGTTGGCATAAAAGCTAAAGCCCCAACATCAAAAGCAAATTTGCCAACTCTACTCTCTGGCTGCAACTTAGATGCTGTTTCAGTAATTTGTGGAGAATATAGCATTGATGCTACTGTTGCAACTCTACCAATTGTTGCAGCTGGATTCACTATTGAAGCTGCAGTTATCAATTCAGAAGGTCCTAATGCAGTAACACCTCCAGATAATAAATTAGTATTGACAATAGGCTTAACATCAATAGTGGGTATTTCTTGTTTCTTGTAATATTCTGTTAAGTCAGTTATTTGTTCGCCTGTTTGTGGATTGATATATTGCAACTGAGGAATATTAGAATATTTTTTATTTCCTGTATAAGACAAATATTTTTGGAAGATGCTATAATCTGGTTTGACATATCTTTCTATTGGAATTGCCGATTGTATTCTTGCAATTTCTTGCTGATATTTATCAAACGAAAAACTTTTCCCTAATAATGAACTTTCTACACCACTTATATCGCCTGCTGTATTAGTTTGAATTTTCTCACCAGGATTATCTCTTATCCATTTAGCAAAATCCTCTCCATATAGACTAGACAATTGAGCATCACTTAATTTATATATATCAATTGTTCGTGAAGAAATTTTTGCATTATAATCTGCAACAGCTTTATTATATGCAGCAATAGAATTAATTTTACTAATATCTAAATCCTTTGGAATTGTTTGGATATTTCCCTGACTGTCTTTATAAGAACCAGTATTGTTAATGTTCTGAACAAAATTAAAATTTAATATTGCATTTTCTGCTTTGGCTTTGGCTTTCTCATAAGCATAACTTGCTGCATCTTGGATGTATCCTGAATAATAATTATTGATTAAAGTTTCTTTTCCTTTACTCAATTGTTGTCTGTAGACTTCAACTTGATCTTCGTATCCTTCAATTTTGTATTCATATTCTATAACTTTTTTTTCATATTTATCAGACATGCTATCCCTGTAACTCGCAGTTTTATCTCTATACCAATCCTTGTATTCTTGTAATTTTGTCTTATATCTTTCAAGATTATCTTTAGCTCTTTGATAGTCATTCTCAATTGGTGCTTTAATCTTGTTATAAACAGCATCTAAATATTGTTTCTTAGATTGTGTTGGGAAATATGATGCAACATCAGTTTCAAAAGCAGACTCTCTGCTATCTAATTCTGATTGTGCTCCCTTAATATCTTTTCGACCTTTTGCTTTATAAGATTTCAGAACTCTCCTATAAAGTGGTGTTGGTTCTCTCGAGAAAACTCTGTGAAGAGTAGGACCATACAACTTTCCAGCTGCAAGCAAATCTGCTCTACCTTTTTCAATAAGTGCTCTAGATTCTTCAATGGTCAAATCAGTTCTCTGTCCAGGTTCACCATACATGCTTGGATAACTTATTCTATCATTATTGGAACTGCCACCACCAGAACTTCCACTGCTACTTGAAGTTCCTCCTGAACTTCCTCCAGCTCCCGTGCCATCAATTATAGACGGGGGAGCTGGAGGGTTTACAGTTGGAGTATAAGTTGTCTTTGGTATATCAGTTCTTGTTACTACATTAAGAGATTGTTTTTGTTTCCTGCTATTGAAATACCATTTAGCAATATCTATTGGATTATAAAGTGTCTGTCTCTTTTTATCAAATGGATAACAATCATTAATGTTAGGAACTCCATCTCTATCAGTATCTTTTAACATTCCATATTTTCTGATTAGTTTAGGATTTCTTTTAAATTGTTTATTAGAAGTATTTCTTAATTTTATATTTTGTAATTGGTGAGAATATAATTCTTTGGCTGGACCCCAAGAGTTATCAATTTTGCTCTTTAGTTCTTTAGCTCTACTATTAAGATTCTTATTTATTCTTTTGTATTTGTTTGTTGTTTTCCGTGGAGCTTTCATTATTATAAACAAACTTATCATCATATTTATATTTTTTTATTAGTGAATTCCTATCTCTTCTTCTCTGCTCTCTTAACACTAATGCTTGTCTTCTACAACTATCACAAATATAATTAAATTTAGAAGTTGGCTGAAATATCCTATTACATCTTCTACACAATCTTCTGAATATATGTTTTGGTCTTGTAAATTCCAATTAAAAATAAAGTAGAGAAGGAAGAGATGTTAGACCTTCTCTACTTCACCTCTTCTGTTTTAGAATTATTAGAAGAGTTTATTATCCAGTATGTCGAATTTGTTTCTTGTTGTCTTGTGAGTTTTCCTTCTGCTTCCAACTCATTAAGAAGAGAATTCACATAGTTTGAGGGGAGTCCTATAAATATCCCAATTTTTGAAGTTGGAGACCTTCCATTCTTTTTCATGAAAGAAAGAACATTATTTTTTTTCTTTTCTCTTTTGCTTTTTCGAATAGACATCATTATATATAATATATTTTTTACTTTATAAATGTTTTCTTTGTTTTCTCAAAAACATTTATAAAGATTAGATGACTCAAATTAATACAATGATTGATGAGGAGATGATAATGATACATGACAAGCTGAATTATATAAAGGAAACAAATAAAAAGGTTTTTTTCTTTCTTCATTCTGGCTCCTGGAGAAAAGGAGTCATAGACAGTCTAAACAAAGATCTTTTTGCTTTAGAGTTAATCGACGGAAAATTAGGGAGAATTCCAATATCTTACAGAGAAATAAAATTAGATTCTATTGTGTTTGCTAAGGAGTTGGAGTCTTTCTCATGAAGTCTGATTTATTAATAACCATTAATAAAGAAAAAAGATGCACCTATAGAAACAACAGACTGAAAGATAATTGGAATACATGGAAAACCTGGAATTCACTAAGCCAAGAAGAGAAAGAAAAGGTAAATCTTGCAATTCCAACTGATGACTATATAATTTTCGATATTGATTTGCATACAGAAAATGAGAAGGAAATTCTCGAGAATTATAATTCTTTTAAAGATCGACTAAAACAACTAAGGATACAGAATTATGTAGCAGACAGAAGTAGAGCTGGATTCCATGTTTTTGCAAAATTCAGAAATTTAGCTGATATGGATGAGAAGATCCAAAAAGAAATAAGGAAAATATATATTAAAAAATTAGGATGTGACTTAGCTAAAAGCTCTATGGAAGGAGTTATTTCTCTTCCTGGAAGACCTCATTTTAAAACAGGAGAGTCATATAATGTCATAGAAAGCAATCCTGGAGAAAATGAACTTCTTCTCATATATATAGAACAAGCTAAACATTTAATAAAAAAAAGAGAAGAGAAAAGTATTGATGATCTGAGAACTCCTATCTTTGAAGCAAACTTAGATTTTAAAGACTTCTTTGAAAAGGACAAATTTTTTAATTATTTAAAGGATAATATCATCCCTGATAATTGCAAAAGGAACTCAGAGATTTTCCCTTCCTTAGCAATTGCAAGTTATAATACAGGAAAATCCATTCAAGAGATAAGAAAGATTGTTGAGCCTGTAATTTTGGAAAATATGCCAGGGAAAATATGGGCAGAATTCGAAGGATGGCTTAACAAAGCTTTTAAAGGAGAAATCGAAGGATACAATCCAATCCTTTTAAACAATTGGGCAAAAGAGCATCTTGGTGAAGAAAATTTCTTTTACGATTTAAAAAGTCAAAGTATCCAAGAATTAGACCTCTCAGAAGAGAAAATCTTAAAAGAATCTTCCAACGATTCCAAGAAAAATAAATTCAGTTTCTTTTGGGACTCTCAGCTTGGAGATGTGGACACAGAGAATACAGAATGGCTTATAGACCAATGGCTTCCGAAAGGAGATATATGCTTCATAGCAGGGAAAGCAAGTTCCTACAAATCGACAACATGTGCTCACATGGCATATGCTATAAGCCAAGGAAAAATGATATTCAGCAAATATCCAACTAAAAAAGAAAAGGTTCTCTATCTTAATGAAGAAAACTCAAAACAAGTTATGCTTGGAATAATAAGACGTATTAAGAAAGGATTAGAGTTAGAAGATGTCTTATCAGAGAACATAGCATTCTCCTTCTTAGAAGGAATGAGACTTGATTTGTCTAATGATGTTTATGAGCTTATTTCTTTTATAAGAGCGAATGATATCCAAGTTCTATTCTGTGACTCCTTCCGTAGATTTATTGGATTTGATGAAAACAGTGCAACAGAGATGAATGCATTATTTAATAATTTAAAAACCATAAGAAAATGTTGCTCTGGTTTAACAATAATTTTCCTACATCACCATAAGAAAGGAGGAACAGGAGCATATGAAGATCCAAGAGACATGCTGAGAGGTTCATCAGATATAGTCAATTCTGCAGATAGTGTCATCGGAATCCAAAGAAAGCATGGTTCAAAAGCTTTCAAGATGTTCCATATCAAGAACAGATCTGGTGAAGAAATCGAGGAAAGGATAATTAAGATAGATGGAGAGAAAGAAGGAAAAGCATATTTTTATGAAACTGATAGAGACAAAGACCAAACTTTAACCTTGAGAGCTGAAGAGAATTGTGCAGGGATTATTCTTGCAGAGATAGAAAAGAAAAAACAGAGCTCTTATAGTAGGAAAGATTTCGATAGTGTTCTGTCTGAATTTAGTTATGATGTAATAACAAAGTCTTTCAGAATATTAATAACAGAAGGAAGCATCTACAAAGTTGGAAGTGGCACAAAAACAAGATATGCTATGGTTTAATCTAAAAGCTTAATATCCAGAAAAGGTTCTTTAGAAGAGGAATAAGAAATCTTTTGTCCAGGGAAAAGTTTAACAGGAACTTTAAAACAAAGACCTTCTATTTGATTTGCGAGTCTTACTCGATAATAAGAGTTGCCAGCTTTGCTCACTGCAGGCTTTGCAGAGACTATGTAACTTTTGCCTTCTCCTAAAAGTCTGTGAGTTCTGAATATCTCTCTTAGTTGTGTTGTCTCCTTTTCTCCATCAATAACTTCCATCATGTCGACTATTATTTTATTTCCACCAGAAACAACTTTCCCATAAACTATAACAGGCTTCTTTTTAACATCTTCAAGCATGTCTCTGTATTTCTCGAAAGTTTCAGGATTAATTTGACAAGCAATATTTCCTAAGTCATCTGAAAGATTAAGATATAAAAGTCTTCTCTCAAATTTATGTTTATGTCTATCATCAACTCTCAAGATTTTGTCCTTTTTTAAAACATCTGTTATCAATCCTCTGACAAAAACATTTTGAGTATCATAGTCTTTCAATTCAGTTATTTTTCTATATTCAAATGGACCAAAATCGTAACTTTTCTCTAAACTGATTTTCGGAATGAGATTTGTAAACTCATAAACTAACTGCGACCATTCTTTCTCTGAGTAGTCACTTATTTTCTCTTTAGGTTCTGCAAAAAGTTTTTGATTTGGATTTTTTTTCTTCACTCCTTCTTTGTCTAAGAGCATCATTTCCTCTTTCTTATTTATGTTGAACTCTCTGAAAGCATCTGCAGCAATTAATCCTTTCAGAATTCTTACTGAAGGCTTTATTCTCTTCTTGAAATCTTCAAAACTCAAATAAGGTTTATTCACAATTATTTTTTCAGCTGTTTTAATCCCAAGACCACCGATAGAGTTTAGTCCTGCATAAATATGCTTGTCGTCTATACAATAACTTAATTCAGAAACATTGATATCTGGATATCTTATTTCTATATTATTCACTTTTGCATCTTTCATGAATTTCTTTATTTCAGTTGCATCAGTTTCAAACTTTAAAAGAGCTTTAAAGAAATGTTGTGGATAATAATGTTTAAGCCAAGCACAATAATATGATATCATCGAATAACCATAGGCATGTGTCTTATTGAAAGAATTGTGAGTAACAAACATATTTGCAATAAAATTATGCTCTGGATCATCAACTGAAATATCATAAACATCTTCAATTTCATTTGGAAAAATCATTTCTATCTTTTCATATCCCCAAGGATTTTCAAGAGAGTCGTTTATCTCTTTTTTAATTGACTCTATGCATTCCTCTGGTTCATTATAAATGTCATTCTCCCATAAGGTTATTACAATCCATCCATCTTTTTCAAGTGCTCTTTTTTTTATCACACCCCTTCCAACATTTCTTCCTTGTGTTTGGTTTCTTTTAGTATAAAATTTTGGATTTGCATGCCAATAATCTCCTTGGACTTCAATTGCTATTTTTAATTTAGGATTTGCTTCGTCTATACTAAATGTATTTTTAAAATTATATTCAGATTCAAAGCCATCGTTTAAATTTTCAGAAATTAATAATTCTTTTATAATTCTGTGTGGCAAAGTCATTGTTTGTTTAAACTTGCCATCCTTAATCATCTTTAGAGTATTCTTTCTCAAAAAGCTTTTTGTTTCCTCTGAGTGGATAAATCCTGTATGTCCATGCACTTCTCTTTTTAATGCAGAGTCTGATAAAGTTTTTTTTGTAAATTCATCATGAATGAAACCTTTTTTTGCTCCTGGGCTTTTTAAACATAGTCCAAAAGATGGATTGTCTTTCCCATACAAAATAGTTGATGGTTGTTTAAGCATTACTTTATCTCCTTTTCTAAGTTCTTTCAATTTCTTCCATCCATCTGGTGTCATAAACTTATGCTCTGCAGTTGCTCTTATCTTTCTGACTCTGTTATTCTTGCAAACCAATGTATAAGTTTTCTTTTTTCCACTATATGTTACTTCAAAAGGTTTTACAGATTTTGCTTTTTTGTTTTTAGAATCAAAGATAAAAATTGCATCAAACTCTTTTTTCCTTTTAAATAAATCTTTTATCTTTATTCTTGACATAGCCATCTCATCTTTTCTTTTTACAAGAATTGTCGTCTCACCTGATATACAATATGAACCAAACATAGAAACTGTATCATAAAGTCTTTCTGCTTCAGTCTTATCAAATCCATTAATCTTTACTGCATTCTCAACAAATTCTGCTCTAAGTTTTTCAAATTCATTTTTCCCTTTGCTTTTCGTTATTACTTTACGACACATTTCTGCAGTTGCCCAACTCATTGCACCAACTTTATTCATTATGTGCATTATTTGTTCTTGGTAGAGTATGCAACCAAAAGTATCTTTTGTTATTGGTTCAAGCATAGGATGCATATATGTTGTTTCTTCTTCACCAGCTTTTCTATTTGCATAAATCGATGCCTGTCCAGAATTATGAACAACAAACTTATTCGCAATGTAATTATTTGGTTCTGGCATCTCAATATCCCATGTTTCTCTTATTCCTATTTTCTTTATTGATTTTATCTTTGAATATTTTACTTCTTCGTTCCATAGTTTGTTTCTCTTTTTAAAACTGTTTTTGCTGAAACTCATTATCATTATTATTTCATCTGTGTCTTCTAAATTCTCAACTTTTTTGTAACCATCTCTTGTCAGAAATCTATGCTCAGCTGTTGCCATTATTTTTCCATCTTCAGTTTTTATTTCGAATACTTCTTTGTTTCCTGTTTTGCCAAATCTTATTGGAGTTTTATATTCCATTCTGCTTTCATTTCCATCTATAATATAGCACTTTATCTTATCAGTCACTTTTAAATCACAGATTCTTTTCTTTCTCGTTTGGGTATCTACTAAGGTATCTTTAAAAAGACAATGCAGAGCTCCAGGACGATATAGAGTTGTAGCATCTGAAAGTTCTGGAAATGTTTTAATATTAAGTCCTCTTATGAATTTTTGTATTCCTGTTCCTGAAAATTGGAAAACTCCATTAGTATTTCCATCTTTGAATACACTTTCATAAACTTTTGGATCATTGAAAGTCTTTGGAAGCTCAGCTCCTGCAGATTTAATTGCATCTTGGATTATTGTTAAGGTTTTTAATCCAAGTATATCGAATTTAACCAGTTTCATGTCTTCAACTAATTCCTTTCTCCACTCGATACAGACTATCCCACCAATTTTATTTATTGGTGCATATTTGCTAATCTCTTTATCAGAGACAACCATTGCTGCAGCATGCGATCCACAGTTTCGAATATTCCCTTCAAGTTTTATTGCTATTCTTGATGCTAAAGGGTATTTGTTTTGGAACTCTTTTGCTTCTTTAAACTCTTCGAAGGTGTCCTGCAAACTTTGACTGGCACGAGCATCACCTCCTGAATTCTTGCAAACTATTCCATTTGCTACATAATTTGATTTAATATCAGGCATTGGTTTGTTTCCAAATCCAACATTCTGCATTTCGATATCATAGCAGTCTTTTATTCTTGTTCTTTTTATTATTTTTATTTTTTCAAACATTTGTATTCTTCCTTCTTGCTATCCTTTTTCTTTTTATTAAATCAGACACATCTTTTGTTTTATATTGCTTTTTGTCCATATTGTGTTTTCCCAAATGAGTTTGCACTTTCCCACACACTTTGCACTTAACATAATCTTCTTTTTCATGGAAGGTCATGATTTCATCCTCAACTTTTAATTCTTTCAATTTTTTCCATCCAGTTCTTGTGAAAAATCTATGATCCTCTGACGCTTCTATTTCCTTTCCTAACTCAGTTTTAATAAGAAACATTTGCTTTTTCCCTGCATAAGAAACCTTTTTGATTGCTTGCTGATGGAAAGCCTTCTTATTCATAAAAAACGATATCCCATATTCTTTTATAGCTTTCACTTGTTTATTCTCTCTACCTTTATACAATTCATATAATTTTGAAATCTTCATCTCTTTTCCACACTGTAAAAAAACTTTAGAATCTCCACTTATGCATCTTTCGATAACAAGAGAACTAATTTTTGCTATTTCAGTTCTCGGTATATTAAAAATTCTCCCTATATCTAAAAGCAAACCTTTTGGATGAAAGTGAGAATAAGTTGCAACTTTAGCACAATGAGTTCTACCATACTTTTCCATTAGATAATCATAAACCTCTTGTCTCCTATTGTCTTGGAAGTCTAAGTCTATATCAGGAGCATCCTTTCTTATAGGGCTTAAAAATCTGGTGAACAATAAATCATGTTCAATCGGATCTATATCTGTGATGTCTAAACAATATGCAACTAAAGAAGACCCAGCAGAACCACGACAGTTCCCTACAGATATCCCTTTTTTCTTTGCAGCATTTACGAAATCCCAATTGCATAGAAAATAATTAATATACTTTTTCCCAACCATTCTATCAAATTCATATTTTAGTCTTTCTGTATATCTTTTATTCCCTTCTTTTCCAATCTTCTTTAAACCCTTTAATAAAATAAATTCAAAAAATAATCTATCGTCTTTTAAATTATTCATCTTCAACCTCAGCATGATTGGTTAGAATGAAATTATTACTATCCTTCTTCCATTCAAGAAATTCTGCATATAACTCTGCATGTTCCTTCTTCATATTTTCTAGATCAAGTCTTGGCAAAGTGTCTGCTTCATCTCCTGGATTTATTTCGAAATTGCATTTGTCTGCAATCTCATTAGTGACATCTAAAAATCCTTCATAATAATTTTTCATCCATTGGCAATACTTATCTACTCTTTCTTTTATGTCCTCTCTTGACATAAAATAAAAACAATCATCTGAATATCCTGCTTCTCCATATTTCTTTTTGAAGCTTATTGCTTTAACAGCATCATGCACTTCCTTGTCCTCTTTCAAAGGATAATGGGAATCGTTAGTAAATACACACTTTATGTTTTTCTCTTTAGCAATCTTATGAAGTTGTTCCATTATCACTTGATTGTCTTCAATATTCTGTGGTTGGATTTCTGCATAAAAATCATCACCAAAAGTTTCTTTGAACAAGTTTAGATAGTATTCAATTTTATCAGATCTCTCTCTAATCAGCATCGTGAACAATCCAGAGCTACATCCAGATAACATGATTAGACCTTCTGAATTTTCTAACAGTTCTTTCAATAAGATGACAGGTCTATAATAAAAGTTTTCTCTCACTGCATTGTCTTGTAGTTTTAAAATATTAAGCCATCCTTTCTCATTTTTTACAAGCATTGTCACATGAAACTTTTTCCCTTTAGATTCTTCAAGACACATATAAAATTCACATCCAATAATCGGTTTTACATTCTTTGCCAAACATGCTTTTTGGAATTCCCAGACACCAGCCAAAGTTCCATGGTCAGTTAAAGCACAAGATGAGAATCCTTTTTTCCTAAGAGTCTCTGCCATATAATTCGCTGTTCCATAACCATCTCCAACTGAATAGTTTCCGTGGCAATGCAAAGGAACATAATTCTGTGGCTCTTCTATTTCCTCTGAAGCTTCTTTTTTCTCATATATTTTTATCAAGTCTGAAATATTTAAATACTGCTCTGCAAACATCCTCCTTTTATCATTACTCTTTACAGACTCTGAATCTGAACCAATCATCTGGACAACTCTTGTTCCAGCAACAACTTCCTTTTTAACATATCCTATATAACTGTAATTCCCACCTTTTATCTTACACAGAATATAAATATCAACTCTGTCTTTATTTTTTTGGTAATAGTCTTCAGAGATAAGCATATCTTCATCAGACAAATAATCTCTTGTATAGATTTTTGCAATTTTGTCTCCGATTAAGAATTCATCTTGCTGATTGATATCTTTAAATCTGACTCCAGCTAATTTGCAAAATTTATGGATGCCTCCTAATATTCCAGAGATCATTTCAGTGTGTCCTAAATTTTCTGCTTCTTGTTGATTAATAATGAAATCCTCTTTAAGAATAATATCTTCACTTTCAATTTCTAAATCGCAATTTTTTATCTCTTCTTCCATCTGTAACTCTATCAAGAGTTATTGTTTTTCTGCAACAATAACTCTTGATTTTTTTATGAATTTCAGCTTATAATTCTTTTTGATAAGCCATTCATTAAAGGCATTTTTCGCATCACAACTTCTAACTCTTTCTCCATTTATTTTATAAAAAGGAAAATGTCCATATCCAAATCCTCCAAAACTATTCTGCATTATTATCTTTCTCGACTCTGTATTTCTTACTAGAGTTTCAAATATTTTACAAGGATTTTCAAAGTGCTCTAGGAATTCAAAACAGATTATTGTATCCACTTTAGTATCGATAAGTTCTGCACTTTTTAATATGAAATCCTTATCAGATGATAATACCTTTTTTGCAACTTTGCTTTGCAATCCTCTGAGATTATTATAAAATATATATTTCTCTCTATATTTTTCTCTGAGCATCAGAGTTGTCAATCCAACTCCTGCTCCCACATCAATAATCTTTTCAGAGTCTTTCAGAGCTTTATCTTTTATCAGTGCATCAATTCCTTCCTTAGAAAAATCAAAAAAATCATTAGCAGATGCTAAACAGAAAGTCTCTGTATTATAGTTAGCTTTGAAAGTCTTATACCAAATAAGTTTATTCTTATTAGTTTCACTTATTAGTTCTAAAGCTGTAACATAATCTTTCTGTAAAGCATCTGCAATTAATTTAATCCAATTCCTTCTTATCATCTTGTTGTTTCAATATATAAAGTGTTATGTAGCAATAATTAATCATATCTAACAGAGTGTCTTTCAAAGTATCTTCATACTTTTCTTCTTGTTTCGTTGACATGTCATCCCACAGCATATTCTTTAATCTTGTATATTTTCTATGTATCTGAACAAACTCTGCTTTGGCTCCAAGTTGTCCTATGCTTTCAACTCCATACAATTTGGTCTTATCTTTTAAAATCTGCAGAGACTCTTTGGACATCTTTTCTATTTCTTCTAGGAATTTTTTTTCAGTTTTCATCCACGAAGCCATCTTGACACATCCATCTTGCAAGTCCTTGGAAATTGCTTGTATTTTTCACAAGGGAAAGGACTTGGGCAACTCTTAGTTTTAAAACAAACAGGAACCATAGGCTTAGCAAATTCTTCTCCTAATTTAGTTCGAATTTCTTCTTTTATCTGCTTAGCTAAATCTCTAAATTCCTTTTGAGTATTTCCACAGAATCTTAATTCCATCGATGCATATAATGCTCTCAGATTAGCTGCAAAAGTTATTGGACTCTGTATATTCAAAGGTAATATCCCTCTCGCATCTTCTATTGGACATCCAATTTTTATAAGCTTTTTATATCTTTCTTGTAATTCTACCATGGTTTCATCATACAACTTTTCTGCTTCAGGATTACTTTTGATAACATCAGACTTTGAATATTCACCATTATCTGCAAATTTGTCAACATTAACAATTCTTAAACTTTGTATTGAAAATGCTAAGGTTCTGTGTCTCGTAAGCTGTTGCTGGAAAGCTCTGCTTCCTCCTTCAATTTTCCAAACTGTATTAACAAATTCGAAAACAGTTTGATGTGGTTGGGTTGTAAGCATATCCATAAAATCTTTTAATTCTGATTTTGAAATTTTAACTTTCTTCAAGTCAGATGGAATTTCATTATGCATATTCATGAAACAATTATAGATTACCTTTTCAGGATCTTTAGTAAAACTCATCAGAGTTGCTTTTATCTGTTTACATTTCTTATTTTTAATTGTCATTCTTTTTACCTCCTTTCAGCTCTCTAAGTCTTCGACTTTTCTTATAATAAGCATCAACGAAATCTTCGAAATTAATTCCTAGATTTATAGAAATTGTTAGCCAATATTTAAAGATGTCGATTAATTCTTCCTCTATCTTTTCGAGTTCTAATTTCTTTTCAATAGCATGTTTCTTCCAATTAATGTTTTCAAGTAAGCTGAAAACTTCTCCTATTAAAAGCATAGATTGGTCTTTGACATTTTCTTGAATTGTATCTGAATCCTCTTTCAAGTCATAGAAAAGAGATGAGAAAGATTTCTGATTAGACCAAATCTTCTGCATCACATTCCTATCAGAACTTTTCTTTACAACATCTTGTATTTTGACATCAGGATCCCATTCAGCATATCTTCCTAAGAAAAGAAAGTCTTCAAAATCATTAGTTATATTTTCTTTTATGAGTCTTGTGTCTTTCTTAAAGACTCCTTCAGAACTCTTTGCCTTCCCTGTTATTTCTGCATAACATATTTTGTCTCTCTTTATTATTTTTCCGAATTCGAATTCTTTTTGAGGGAAGTAGACAATAGCATCATCATAAGGTATGAAAGGAATTTTGAATTCTTCTTCAGTTCCTTTGACAATAGTTGTGTCTAAAGTTTCATATTTCTTATCAGTAATTCCACAAAGCTTGTAAAAGATATTCAGATTTATAGTGCTTATGCAACTACTGTATTCATAATCTTTTATTTCTGTCTTAATTATCTTTTTGTCTAAATCTATTTCCTTTATGAAAGTTCTATCGATTATTTGAGGCTCAATTATAGAATCCAGGATTTCAATAATCTCTGCGAAGTCTATTTCAATTGTCTTTAATACTCCATAGCTAGATTCTGAAAGTTTTGAATTTTCTTTGAAAACTTTGTCTTTAAATGAAAGACTTCTTTCACCATCTGTTAATTTCTTTTTCAGAATTTCTTTCCTCTCATCTTTCTCTATTCCAATTTTATATTCTTCATTTCCTAAAGAAACAACACTTATATTCTTGTAGACCATACTGATTGGTTTTTTGCTTATGAAAATTATGTCTTTTAGAAACATTCTGTTATAAGGATTATCCTGCAAGAAAATCATCTTACTTAGAATAGAATCTTTTGACATAGTGATGTCTTTTCCAATTATTTTGTATTCTCTATTATAGAAAGCAAAAATCTTCGCAGACAAACCATTTCCTAATATCATCTTTTCCATCTTCTAAACCTTTTGCTCTCCGTATTTTTCTATTGAACCATCGACAAAAGTTATTCCTATCCCAGCTATTTCAAGCATCTCTTCACTTTCAGCTCCATTATGATATCTCTTATCACAAACAATCCATCTTATTCCACAATTAATAATAAGCATGGCACAAGTTCTACAAGGTGTCATTTTGCAGTAAAGAGTAGAACCATCAATAGAAACTCCTAATTTTGCAGCTTGACAAATAGCATTTTGTTCAGCATGGACTGTTCTGATGCAGTGATTTGTTATCGAACCATCTTCATGAATTACTTTCTTGAAATCATGTCCAACATCATCACAATGTGGAAAACCAATCGGAGATCCAACATAACCAGTTGCAAGAATTAAATTATCCTTTTGGATAACACATCCACTTTTACCTCTATCACAAGTTGCTCTCTTCGCAACTGTCCTGCATATTTCCATGAAATATTCATCCCATGCTATTCTTTTCGTTTGTTCTTCCATTTTTTTGTATGCTGAGAACTTTGTTCTCTGTTTTCTCTTTTCCTATTCAAAAATAAAAATAAAAAAAATAAAATCTTTTCTTCTTAAATTACTATTCTAAGATATTTCCTATCATCATCTTCATTATTAGATGGGACAGTTGTAATAATAACTATTTTTCCTTCAAGTTCTGAAAGTTTTTCTACACCCATCTTTCTCATGAATTTCCAAAGAGCTGCTTTAGGATGTTTTGAAATAACCCATTCTTCTTTTTCTGTTTCAATGTTAAGTTCTTTTTTCAGATTAAATTGTTGCTTTACAGAAATAAAGTTCTCTCCGAATTTCAAGTCTTTTCCAGTTTTAGTTCCATCTTTGTCTAATTCTTGCAAATTTTCAGTTTGTATTTCAACAACCTTTTTCTTTTCTTTTGAATCAGGATTATAAGCTCTTTTCCCATCTCCTGTCTCTTCTCCTGTATACCAGTCTATGACTTCTTTGATTTGAGGTTTCAGAAGCTTGATTTTTTCTCCTTGATACAAATCAGGATTAAATTGTTTCTTAGGCTCTCTGGTTTCCAAGCTATCAATATCTTGGTCTATAACTTCTTCATTCGTATTGTCCTTTTCATTCATTTTAATTTCTTCTACCATGTTTTGTTGTTCCCTCCTTTCATCTCTATAAATCTCCTACTATCTCTAATTCTTCACAATTACAGACTGGGCAATATGCTTCCTGTGGTTCTGTGAAGAATACATGGTTGCAAGCTTTGCAACGATGGTTTCTTGGTTGGCCAAGGTTTTCTATGACTTCGATACTAAAGATAGCAATATCACCATCTAAAAATGTTTCTGAGAGCTCTCTGGGAAGAGTGATTGCCTTACTTCCTCCGATCCTTAGAATTTTCTTCTGTGTTTTCATTTTCTTTCTCTTTATTAAATAAGTTTAATATTCTTAGTTTAAATACTTTTTGGTATTCAAACTTTTTTTCGCAATCTATTATTTCCGAAACCAAAACTCTGCAATCTATTGAATAGCATAGGTTTCGATCCAAAGAATGCTTGCATTCCCTTTATTATTAAGGAAACATTTTTAGAGATCCAAGAAATAAATAAGAATTCTATCGAATTCAATAGATTTTTGCTGAATTCGATAGAATTCGATAGAAATTTGAAAATAGATATATCCTTTACACTGTATTGTAATGCAGCCATTATGGAGAAAAGTGTCCTAGAATTGGATAGAATTCGAAGAGACATATAGACTCAATGGAATAAAAGAACTCTATCGAATTCAATTTCTTAAGAAAAATCCACAAGATTTTTTTAGTAAGCAGAATATTTAAACCTTTTGGAATACTCTAAAATCATTTTCTATCGAATTCTATCCAATTCTAGGAGTCATAGGAAGAGAAATAGGAATTAACTTACTAGAGATGAGCTTTCAGAGAAGCTCACTCGTAGTGGCGTTACAATTCCAACCAAATTGAATTCGATAGAATTCGATAGAATTCGATAGAATTCGATAGAATTTTGGAGTCTGTTTTCCTCTCTTTCTTAATCTTTCTTTGGAACAACAGTTTTTCTTACTTAATGTCTGTCAGGCAAAAGATTTATAAACTATAATATATTTTATTTTTTATGAAGATTAAAATAAACGATAAGGAGTCTTATAATATAGACTTTGATAATGTTGAAGAGATTTCAGCTGAAGACTTTGGACATCTTCTTACAAGATTAAAGGACATAGAGAAGATTGTTTGCAAAAATGTGTATATTAATGTGTCTAGCAACAATAATGCTAAGGCTGGGGCTTATACGATGAATAGAGTGTCTAATTCACCTTGGTCACAGACAAGAGAAGGCTGCATTAAAGTTCTTAATATTCACTATCACAGTTCTAGAATTGGAAAACAAGATTTTGCTAAAACATTAGACAGAGAATGGAATTCCATTCCTCCATTATTAACATTTGCTAAAAAGAAATGGAATATCAAACCAGCTGAAGTTGGACTCGAAGAGTTTCCTAAGTGGAGAGGTGTTAGGAAGAAATGAAAAATATCATAATACACAAAGAGAAACAAATTTCTATGCAGGAATTAGTTGATATTTTAAAAAAACTTTTCAAAAAACATATAGGTGAAAACAGAGGAATAGCCATTCAAGAAATTTTAAATGAATTATTTCCAGAAGTGAACAATTGGATTATTTGGAAGCAAATTGTTTATACAGAAATAATTAGAAAAGCTATTGTTCATCTCAGATGTTCACAAGGAATTCTAATAATCTCAAGAAGCAGTATGTATTTCATTCCAAATACACAAGAAGAAGTAGATTATTATAAAAATTGTTTGAAAAGAAATATTAAACAAATGAAAAGAAGCATTATCAAAGCTGATAGCTGGATAGAGGAAGAAAAATGGAAAAGAATATAGAATTCACTAAACAGGATATAATTAATTGGACAGAAGAAGTCAAAATAATACTAAGGACTTCTAATAAAGTTGTTGCTAAAAGATTGGATGCAATCAAATTAGCTATGGAAAAGTTAAAATGAAAATAAGATTCTGGAATGTTGTATGGTTTACAATTGGATTATTTTTTGGCATAGGTGGAATCTATCCAAAATTTAACATATTTTTAGTATTACTTGGATTCTTCTTTTGTTATTTGGGAGTGATAGCACAATGAATTTTCTTTCAAATACACTAGTATTAATATGTGAGACTTTTATAATTTTGTGTTGCATGTTTGTAACAATTATGCTTATTGATATAGCAAATCATCAATTATCACCTATTGCAGAAAAACAATCTTTGCCAGTAGAATCGAAAGAACTTACTACAGACCAAATAAATGCATTAGTAGAATTAGGAGTTATTGATTTGAAGGCAGATTCAATATGGAGTGAAAATGATATTCCTATGAAGATGCGTTATGAATTTGGAGATGTAGACTGTTATGTGTTCCAAGATATATTTGGGAATTATTATTGTAGGTGGTATAATGGCTGAAATGATTTTATTAGGCGATGAAGTAAAAGACATCTATACTGGATTTAAGGGAGTTGTTTTGTCTAAAACTGAATTTATTAATGGTTGTATTCAATTTGGTGTAACTCCTAAATACAATCCTAAACAACCGATGGATACAGCTGTTGCTGAAGTCAATATAGATTCTAACAGCTTGGTTATCACTAAAAAAGGATCGAGACACAAGAAGACAGAAGAATCCAAAGATTTAATTGGTGGACCTTCTAGATTATTAAGGAGGAGAATGTAATGACAACTCATATATGTGTTTTATGTAAGAAGAAGTATGTTGGCTTTGGAAATAATGCCCAACCATTAGCAAAAGGCTTTTGCTGTGATGAATGCAATCAATTAGTAATCAGAGAAAGGATGAAGCAAATGAATTTAGCTGATTAGTTTTTGATTTCAGTATATTCAATAACTATTTTATTCTTTACTTTAGTTTTTTTAGCAATAAGTATTTTTCCAAATATTTTGTTTTTTATAAGCCATTGTATTCTTTGTCTCTCTATCAGTTTTAGATGTCCATTGGATTTGGATTCAACTCCAATAACTTTAAACCATTCTCCTTCAGATTTAAAACAAACAAAATCTGGAAATCCAGTTCCGATAGACATAGGTCTTCCAATACCAGAAAATTTATGTTTTGCTGCAATCAGTTTGTTGTTTTCTAAATCTATTTGGTTCATCCATTTCGAAACAATCCAATTGTCTTCTTCTAGATTTCTTCTGACTCTTTTTTCAAAATCTGCTCCATTACTTTTATTCAGTCTTCCTTGTCTCTTATAATTGTGTTTTTCTTTCATGTATCACTGTCGGCTCTTTTTTTATTTTTGATGTAATTATAATTTCTTTAAGCTTTATATTTTCTCTTGAAATTCTGTCTATCTGTTTCCTTAATTTATTGATTTCATTATTTCTTTCTCTGATTGCATCTCTGGCATGTTTGCCAAAATTTAGATTAGTACTAGTGCTTAATTCAGATGGCTTAGTAGATGTTATAATAATTTTAGGAGCTTTCCTGTTGAGATGACTAAGAGTCTTTGCTTTCTTCCAGCAGTCATTACATAATTTCTCTTTGTGCTTAATTATTCCAGGTTCTATTTGGAATTTCTTATTGCATCTTGTGCATATCTTTATCATATTTCAATTTCATTAATACTAACTCTTTTATATATATTTTCATGGTTGGATTTGGATATATTCTAGCAATTTTCTTATGGAATAAATCATGATGTGTTTTGCACATATCAACTATATTAGACTTCAAGTCAATTCCTCCAACATGTAATGGGACTACATGGTGCTTTGTAATTATCTTAGTAGTTCCACACATAAAACATTTTTTAGTCAATTTGTTCTACCTCCTTTATTTTCACTATTTTAAAACATACTATACAGAAACACATAGACCTTTTTCTAGGTTTTGTATAATCACCCAAAGCATATGGCACTGATGTTGTTCTATTGTGTCCACATGCTAACTTACGATTCCAGAGCTTTTTTTCAATCATCTACTATTACCTTCTTTTTTCTATGAGCTCTGTGATACTCTGAATTGGCTCTTGAGCATTTTTTGGAGCAAGTGATTTCATTTTTCTTTCTTACTCCTTTTGGCATATTCTTCTTATTACTTCCTTTGTTTCTGAAAAATACTTTGTCACACATCTTGCATTTCACTTGTTCATAGTAACTACTCAGCATTCTTCTATCTCCAAGCTTTGCCAATATTCTGAATTTCTATTAATATATCCCTTAACCCATGTGTCTTTTGGATATCTTATTTGATAGTTAGCCAATAATTTTTTTGCAATTTTAGGACTACTTCTTGCTAAATTTTCTAAATCTTCTTGCATACGATATTTGCTTACTTCTTCATCCATTGTTATTCACTTACCTCTTTTTTGAAATCTTTTACAGGATATAATTTAAATACAATATTTCCAGTTGGAAACAAATGTGCAAAAAACCTTTCATAAACATAAGGAAATCTATTTGCAAGAAGTCCAATTCCAAATATTGAAAATACTTTTGAAACTCTAAAATGTTTTTCTACCTTAAATTTTAAATTTTTATCTTGTTCTAATGAATTACTTTGTTTAAAGTTTATATCATAATTATTAAAAACTCCATAGGAAAAAGCTCTTTTGTGTGTTAAATCTATCCAGACATGATTTGAAGAAAAATGAGGGACTTCAATCACAATCAATTTATTTGGTTTAGTTATTCTGTGAAGTTCCTTTAAAACTTCAATTGGATTATTCAAGTGTTCAAAAATTGAAATCATTAAAATTTCATCGCATTCACTTTCCTTAAAGGGAAATGGGATTTTTTCTAAGTCTAATACTAAATCAACTCCTTTTGCATTTATATAATCCACATTAATATATCCTTCTAAAATTTGCCTTCCACATCCTAAATTTAATTTAATCATTTTTCAAACTCCTTTTTCATTTCCTGTAATCTTTTAATTTGTTTATCAATATCAAATCCAATAAAATAACAATCCCTACATTCAGAAGTTACCATTGTTACTTTCCTGCAAACATCGCACTTTCCTTTTTTATTAAATCTAAATATTCTCATCATCTTCCCCTCCTATATCATCACTCACTTCCAAAGAAGAGGGAAACTCTTTTTCTAAAAGTTCTTTCCTAATTGTTTCCATTCTATAAAGAATCAATGCAACTTCTTTCATAGTTGGTTGGTCTTCCTTGTAGGAATCGAAAATTTCGTTTCCATCTGTGTGAATTTGAATTTTAATCATCTTGTTACCTCTTGGTAAATTTCATAACTAAAAATAAGAATCCCATATAAAAAAAACTGACCCCAAGAATTAAATATCATTCCAAAAAAACAACCAATCATTAAAAAAAGAAAATAAG
>Ga0222658_1000310_pt1 | contig 27154 bp, 31 predicted proteins | sample AntAcemetagen476_FD_179830 | JGI IMG/M metagenome (GOLD analysis project Ga0222658, IMG submission 179830) | Saline water microbial communities from Ace Lake, Antarctica - #476 | ecosystem: Environmental > Aquatic > Non-marine Saline and Alkaline > Saline | place: Antarctica: Ace Lake... | reverse complement strand
GTTAGTTTTTCAATTAGAAGTTTTATCAACTGCCGATACGGGAACATTTGAAGTAGATTATATTATAGAGTATGACGAAGTGTGATGTAACTAACTATGATTAAAGAACTTACAAAAAATTATTGTTGTAAAACATGCGGTAACGAAATATGTAGACATTCTGCTCTATATGGTGGAGGAGAGTGTAAATCTTGTAGTCGTAAGGCAGAGAAACATTTTCGATTTAAAGGTGCACCTAGTAAACAGATTTATCATTGTATTGATTGTGATAATAAAATTAGTTATGATAATTTTTTACATGGAAATAAAAGGTGTAGAAGTTGTTCTAAAAGGGGTTCTTTGAATAGTAATTTTGATAACGGAGAAAAGATTTCAGGTAAATTAAATCCCTGCTACGGTTTATTTGGAAAAAATCATCCGGGATATACAGATGGTTTATCTGATGTCAAAATTGTTATTAGACATAGTAGTAAGGGAAGGCAATGGATTAAAGATTGCATGATTCGAGATAATTTTAAATGTCAAGATTGTGATGCTTCAGGAACATTAGAAGTTCATCATTTGATTTATTTTCAAAAAATATTTTCCGAGTTCATTTCTCTTATTGATAATAATTTAGATAGAGATATAATAGAGAGATTATCTCAATTTTATTCTGATTTCTGGAATATTAATAATGGAATAACACTTTGTAAAAAATGTCATAAAGTAAGACACGCAAAGGAAAAATAAATTATGAGAAAATTAGTAAATACAATTACGGTAACAACTGCTTATACTGAAATAGCGCCAACTGTAAACGGTTAAGAAAAGAGGTTAAATAATTATGTTCAAACTTATTTATTTGTTAATAAAAGATTACGGAGCTTTTGGAATAGGTATAGCACAGCTATGTATTATTTGTTATTTTGGTTGGAAGTTATTTTCAAATCATTTAAAACATTTAGAAATAAAAGTAGATAGTTTATGCGAAGGTGTAAAAGATGTTAGAGTAGAATTAGAGAAAGATAAAAACGCTACCAATAAATTAGGAAATAGAATTTCTAGAATCGAAGGACATCTAGAAGAAAAAGATAGAATGATTATTGTTAAACATAAAAAGAAAGTAAAAAATAATGGAATTTAAAGTTTTTTCAGGTGGAGGTAAATCTAACAGATGCCCTAAATGTGGCAGTAAGTTAAGAGCTATTTTATCTAAAGGTACTAAAAGATTCGTATGTCATTGCGGTTATTGGCACGATATAAAGAAGTATGCTAAAAACGTAATAAATACGAAAATCATACCTACAAGTTAATTAGAGTATTTTTACACAGTTTTAATAAAAGAATTATTTAAAAAGAAAGAGGAGATAAAATTATGAGTGTTAAGTATAAAGCAGGTGCAATTACGGTTACTACCGATGCTACAGAGATTAATCCAGTATTTGATATTATATCAATTTCTGTAATATCCGACGAAGGTGCAGTTTTATTGCGAGTTTATAATTCAGAAGGTTGGGGAGATTGGATTAAAGTCCCTAAAGATGTTTCTTTTGATGATCGTATTGCTTGCAGTAAATTTCAGATTAAATCAGTTACAGGAAGTGTAGCTGTTAATTATTATTCAAAAGGCGAATAAGAAAAATATTTAAGGAGGCATAAGAAATGGGATATAAAGGCATAGGAGTAAGCTCATCTGTATTAAGACTAAAAGCTCCAGTCGCTACATACAATGACTTACCATTAATCGAAAATACAGAAAATGATGGTAGATTTACGAAAGATACCGATTTATTATATACATGGACTTTAGCAGGTGCAAGTGGAACTATAGATAACTGGAAATTAGTTGGTGCTATCTCAACAATGGCTTGGGATAATATTACAGATAAACCTAGTTCTTCTGTTGCAAATATTGATGATGCAGTTACTAAAAAACATACACAAGATTCTGATACTAAATTAGATGAAGGCGGAGCTAATGAGGTTTCTGCCGCACAAGCAAAAGCTGGATATACTCATAGTGATGTAGCAACGGGTAATCCACATTCAGTTTCAAAATCTGATGTTAGTTTAGGCAATGTTGATAATAAATCTGAAGCAACAATTATTACAGATGTCAAAGCTGATACCGATGTTGCAGATGCACTTACAAAAAAACACGCATCGGGTTCTGATGATGAAACAACAACATCTATGGGAACTTTAATTAACGGAGCAGATGCAAAAACAACTCCTGTTGATGCTGATTTAGTACCTATTAGAGATACCACAGGTTCATTACTTGAAAAAGTAACTTGGGCAAATATTAAAGCAACACTAAAAACTTATTTTGATACTCTATACGGAGAATCTGGTGCATCAAATGATGTTCTAGATAATTTATTATTAAATGCTTATAGAATATCAGGTATCGGAACTTTAGTAAAAAGAAATCTTGTAGACGGAATTATGGATATTTTTACAGATGAAACTGATGTTGATGTTGCAACTTCTGGAAATGAAACATATGATGCGGACGGTGATTATTATAAACCTGTTATTGCTGGTGTTGATATAGTACCACATGATTTGACATCAAATAGTTCAAATACGCCTTTTATTACTTCAGCTAGTTCAGAAGAAAGTGCAGTTAATTCCGGCGCTTGGAAAGCTTTTGAAGGAAATCTCAATCATTATTGGGTATCCAACAATGATGTAGATGGTGCTTGGTTAAAAGTGGATATGGGTTCTGGAAATACTTATAAAGTATCCAAATATAAATTAGTAGCAAATAGTGTTGCCCAAGAACATAGTAGACAGCCTAAAGCTTGGGTATTTCAAGGTTCTAATAATGATTCTGATTGGACTACTATAGATACTGAGTCAGACCAAACAGGTTGGGGAACAAGTGAAGCAAGAGAATTTACTTGTGATACAATTACAACAGAATATAGATATTTTAGATTACTGTTTTCTGAGAATAATGGAGATTCTAATTTATCTGTTGGAGAATTATATATATATGAAGCTACAACTATTAATATGTCGCTTATTTCTGAATCAACTGAAGCTGAAGCTGTTCCTGAATCAGCAAGAATATTTGTTGTTGAAGAAGATACTGATGTGATTACTATTAATACTGATTTAACGGCTTATATGTCTAGAGATGATGGTGCTAATTGGGTTCAAGCAACATTAACTAAGGAAGTTAGTATTGAGAATAGTAAAAAGGTATATTCCGGAACCGCTGATTTAAGCGGACAAGCTTCCGATAAAACAGTTTGTTGGAAAATTGAAACATCAAACGATAAAGATATGAAAATTCATAGTGTAGGTTATATTCTACAATAAGTATTTTATATTGTTTTACTAGAAAAATTATTAAATTTTATAGTTTAATAGTGTTTTCTATAACGAGTTATCTGTATTTAATAATAGAAAGAGGAGGAATAAATTATGGCAGATTTAAAAGCAAATGTTGGCAGAATCACGATTGGCTCCGGAGTAGATGAACACGAAGTTGCTAGTTGCGAAGGAATTGAAGTTGATTATGATTTTAATCCTATTAAGCATTTTGCCGCCGATAGACAGTATCCGATTTTTGTAGCTCATGGAAATAGTGAACTAACAATTACGGTAGATTGTGCAGAGTACAAAGCTGATAGCGATTACGCTATTGAGACTATAGCACAAAATGGAACTGCTGTTACGGTAGCACTTTTAGCAGGATATAGAGGCGGTGGAATCCCGGCCGCAACTTACACGAATTGTGTAGTTGTACAATACACCGTTACTTCTCGTCAAGGAGACGTTGTAAAAGCAAGAGTTGTTTTAAGTAAGCAATCAGATACTTAATACACAATAATTGATATAATAATAATAATAAGGGAGGAAGAATAATGAATTTAGGTAAAAAATGCAATGGTTTTTTAAAGACTGCTATTCGTTCAGTAGACGAGGCAGGTCTGAAAATTACTCATACCATTAATACTAAAGCATTAGATAGATATTACACTTCTGTTCTACCTCAAGGTGCAGATGTTAAGCACTTTTTAAATAATGCAGTTGTATTATGGTCTCATAATATGGATGAAGCAACTCCTAAAATTCCTATCGGAAGATGTATTGATTTGGATATTAGAGAAGATGAGATTATAGCAACTACTGAATTTAATAAGAATGACCCTTTAGCAGTAAAAGTTTTTAACGCTTACAAGGACGGTTTCTTACATGCTTGGTCAATAGGTTTTATGCCTATTAAGTATAAAGAGGTAACGCTTGAGAATAGAGAAGAGCTTAATTCTGAATATAAGTTAAATATTTCTCTTGAACAATTAGAAGAAGCCGGTATGTACGGTGCTTATGTTGTTCATAAATGGGAATTACTTGAATATTCTGCTGTTCCAGTTCCGGGCAATCCCGAAGCTTTAAGTGCTGATAAAGTTGATTCCTTTAAAAGAGAGCTAGTTACAAGAGGTTTAGTAAAAGAATCTGATGTAGATACTATCGAGATTAAAAAAGCAAAAGGCAAAAAGGAAGAAAAAGATGAATATTCTTGTGAATGTCTAGATTGTGGCGAAGAAGTAAAATCTAAAGAACATTGCAAAGATATTAAATGTCCTAAATGTGGTGGTGAAATGCGAAGAAAAGACAGAACCGGCACAGGCAAAGATGCTGAAGTAGAAGTTAAAGATGTCGAAGTAAAAACAAGAGATGCTGAAGAAGTATCTAAAGAAGTTAAGGCCGAGGAAGTTAAAGTCGAAGAGACTGTAGCAGAAAAGGTCGAAGTAAAAGAAGAAGTAAAGCCTGAAGAAGTCAAAGAAGAAAAGGTTGAAGAAGTCAAAGCTGAGGAAGTTAAAGTGGAAGAAGTAAAAGAAGAAGCTAAAGCTGAAGAAGTTAAGACAGAAGAGCCTAAGGCTGAAGAGGTTAAGACTGAAGTTAAAGTGGAAGAGGTAAAAGAAGAAGAAGCTAAAGCTGAAGTCAAAGAAGAAAATAAAGCTGAAGAGCCTAAAACTGAAGTAAAAGAAGAAAAGGAAAATACTGCCTCAACAACAGAAGATAAAACTGAAAAGTCTGAAGTGGTCGAAAAGTCTGAAGTAAAGGTAGAGGAAAAAGCTGAAGAAGTAAAAGAAGAGGAAACACCAGCTAATTTCGCTTCCATTATCAAAGACCTTCTTCAGAAGAATAAAGAATTATCGGATAGACTTGAAGTAAACGAAGCAAAACTAGAGGAGTTAGCAAGTGTTAATTCTAAAGTGGATGTTATTCAGAAAAGTCTTGATGTTGACAACATAGATAAGGTCAGAGAAGCTTCTCAGAAGAGAAAAAGTGGTAACTCTGATACGTGGTTCAGTACGTTACTAAGACAATAATTTTTTAAAACAATAAAAAAGGAGAAATGCAATGGATTTTGTAATTCCAGCAGGAGATTCACTTAATTTACCAAAAGAATTAATTGATAAAATCGTAGAAGATGCAGTAGAGAAGTCGCTAGTTTTAAAAATGGTTTCTTCAAGAGACCAATTCATCGAGATTGTGAATGAAGGAACCGTTCCAGTTATTGGTGAAGCTGATTTAGACAAGGTTTTTAGACTTGATGCTACTTCAGATATTACTACACTAGCTGAGATGGACTTTGATATTAAACCGGCTGATTTAGACCCGGTTGAAATGGGTACTTATATTTATTTAAAGAAGAAACAAATCGCTCAGTATCCAGAGCTAAAGCTAGACCAGTTATTTAGAAATAAGATTTCTGGTGCTATTGCTAGAACCGCTGACAAAATTGCTCTTAAAGGCGACGATGACACGGTTGGAGCAACTGACCCTCTTTCCATCTGTGATGGTATTGAGAAGTTAGCTTTAACAGCAAATTGTGCTAACGCACCGGTTGAATACACTACTTCAAATTCTCAAAATGTTGTTGATGCTGTTGCAGAAGCACAAGAAGATTTGGGAGTTTACGGTAACCAAGAAGCTATTGAAGATTTAGTATTGTTTGCATCTTCAAACTTTGTAACGGCCGCTAAAAAGTCTGCGGATAAGAACGTAATCGGATTTGACATCGAAGATGTTCCTGCACTAGGCTTGAAGAAAGTGGTTCATGTTCAAGGTATCCCTGTTATTCGTAGATTGAATATTACAGGTGAGAAAGCTATTCTTGCTAACATGAAGGGTGCTTTCGCTGGTTATTATGGTAACATCGAAGTTGATGTTGAGCATAAAGCTGGTCGCAGAGCTGACTTACTTGTTGTAACATACTGGTTTGACTTTGTTTGGGCATATGTTAATGGCTCAAGTAAATCAGAAGGTTTGATTACTATTCAAAAAGCAAGTTCGTAAAGAGTAATTAGTAAATTCAATAGTAGAGTTATGGGGGTAATCTCTGTAGCTCTACTATTTTTTAAATTGAAATTTTTAAAATAAATTGTAATCTTAAATTGATAGGATTAAAAATGAATAGTACGATAAGACTAATATCAGATGAAATAGATACCTACCTTCCTAATTCAGATAATACAGCTTTAATTAAAAGAAGAAACTATATTTTACCTTCTCCAAGGGGTAAATTTTTTATTGTTGCTTTTATTAGTCATAAAAGAGATGGTGCAAATATTTCTCCTGTTATACATAAAGCAATCAAGCATGATATTGGTGTATTATATGTTTGTGATAAACTTCCTTCGAGTCCTATTATACACCCAAATGTTCATTATATTGAAGTTCCTGATATATGGTTTATTCACACATTATTTATGAATCCCTTAATGTTTTCTGCATCATACGCTTCAAGGTCAAAGAGACAGTTATCTAAAGCATTTCACGGCTTTACGAAGTATCAAATTCCAATTATATCCACATCTTCTGATGTTCCAAAAATAGTAGAGAATTACGAAAAAAATAAGAATAATATTTTAGTAGATATTACTGGAGGTGTAGGTGACCATTTACTTACTATTCCTTCTCTTAAAACACTCGCAGTAAAGCACGACGTATACGTTTTATGTGAAAAGCATAGAGAACCCTGTTTTTATAATTTATCTTATATTAAAGGCTTTTACAATAAACGTCAAGATGTAGATATTTCTAAGTTCAGAAAGGTAATTCATCTTCATTTCGGACAATTATTAAATGATTATAGATTAGACCTAAATAAACAAAATAGAATTTATTCCGTAGCAGAAGTATGTGGCTTATCTAAAGAAGAGTTAGTTATAAACAGACCAGAAATTATTTTGACAGATATGGAACGAAAGACAGCTTCTATAAAATATGACTCCTATAGGAATAAGGTATTCTTAGGTTATGATAGTGCAAGAGTTGATTCTAAAATTCCCTCAGACTTAACACAAAGATTAATAGATGATTTAAAAAGAAAAAGTTGCTCGGTTTTTACCTCCTCAGTTAGAAGGCGAAAATTTCAAAATTGTACCGATTTAAGTAGAGACCTTTCGTTGCGAGAATTATTTGCTTTAATTTCTGTAATGGATTGCGTATATACTATAGATACGTCCTTTTTACATATAGCGGCCGCTTTTGATAAACAGATTTTTTGTATGCTAAATTATTTTAAACCTGCATGGAGATGCGGTACGTATGTTAATTGTAAAACTTATACGCCTAATGTTTCTTGTTTTCCTTGTGTTGCTTTTCAATTTGTAGAACATGAAGATAGAAAGTGTCATACTAAGTCATGTTATTCTTTTCAAGATACAGATTTGATTTTAAAAGATATTAAAGAATATTTAAAAAATAAATCAAAAATAAAAGAGAATATACAGACTGTTGATACCTCATATGTTCCGGATACAAAAAAGGATATTTCATTAATGGATTTACCGGGTAAAATTGTTTCTAGCAGAGAGAACGATAAATTAAGAATAGGTGCTTTTTGGATGGGCGGTGTTGGTGATACCGTAATGCTAGGATATTTATGTAGAGCAATACATAGAAAATATCCAAATAGTTATATAGATGCTTACGTTAGAGATAAGACACAGGCTCAATTATTAGTATTTGACTATCCTAATATCAGAGGAATTAGCTCTAATTTAGGCTGGGGTGCTACTGTTGGTAAGCATAAACACGATTATGATATTATTTACGAGTTTAGACATTATCCTTATGTCTGGAATAAATCTAATCCTAAATTAAATAGACCTTTTGATAAATCTAAGTATGATAATTGGCAATTAGCCTCGGAAGATATTATCAATAATTGGAAGTCAGAAGTATTTCGTTACTATGCAAAACAGACTGGGTTAAGCCTGAATAAATCAGATTTAATAATTCCACTTGCTAAAATTAATGAAGATATTTCTTACGGTTATTTAAAAAAATATAAGTTACCTAAAAAATATATTACTATACATGCAGGTTGCGACCAAGGTGTCGGTATTATGAAGCTCTGGAGTAGAAAAAAATGGCAAGAATTGATAGTTTTATTACAAGAGAGAGATATTGAAGTTATTCAAATAGGAACACCTAGTGAGATAAGTTTTGCTAATATACAAAAAGTAGGCGTAGACAATCTGACTGATTTAGCTTATATATTAAAGTTAAGTAAACTTCATGTTGATAATGAGGGAGGTGTGGTTCATTTAGCTCATGCAGTAGAGACCAAGTCTGTAGTATTATTTGGAGCCACCAGTCCGACCCTTTATGGTTATCCCGATAATATTAATTTATACAAAGATGTTTGTCCTACATGCTGGTGGAAAGTAAATCAATGGAGTAGTAAATGTATGAAAGGTAATAAAAGTTGCATTAATCTAGATGAATTAACCGTTGAGGAAGTTCTAAACGCTATTGAGAAAAATTATGAATAATATTACTAAAGAACAGGCAATAAAATGAAAAAAGTTTTAACATTCATGGTAGGCGATATATTTCACATAGGGCATTTAACATTGCTACAAAAAGCAAAAAATTTAGGTGATTATTTAATTGTAGGAATACCAAGTTCTTGGACAATAAATGAGCATATTAAAAATAGAGTACCTATCTTTTCGGCAGAGGAGAGATTAAGAATTGTTCAAGCAATTAGATATGTGGATTTTGCTTTTATTTATACAGACAGCGATGCTTTGAATGAGTCAATTAAACTTTTAAAACCTAATATTGTTTGTCGAGGCGATGATAATAAAGAATTTGTAGGTCGGGAAGTTTCAGAAAGTGTTGGTGCAGAGATTGTATTTTTCCCTTATACTAAGAGTGTATCATCTAATAAATTAAGGAGATTATTATGAGAGTAATTTTTGGAGGTAATTCAGACATTGCAAAGGCACTTATGGGTACAAAGATAACAAGAGAAATGTGCGATGTAAGTAACTATGCAGAGATAGTCAAAGTGATGTTAGAAAGAAATGTTTCAGAGGTTGTTAATTGTGCAGGAGTTATACAGCCTGCTAGAATTAAATGTTCTAATATAGAGGTCTGGGAAAATGAGATTAAAATAAATTTAATCAGCTCTTATTATATAGCAAAGGCAGCCTCAGAAGTAAATGCAAAAATGGTGTTTCTCGGCTCTACAGCGGGTTTACGAGGAAAGGCTGGGTGGAGTGGTTATTGTGCCTCTAAGGCAGGTTTAATATCATTGGTACAATCTCTATCACAAGAGAGCTATGAGGCTTGGTGTGTTAATCCCAGCAGAACAGACACAAAAATGAGAAACAAATTATTCCCAAATGAGGATAGAAATACATTATTAAAACCGTCGGATATTGTGCGTGTTATTGAGGATTGTTTTAACGGAAAATATAAATCTGGAAGTAGTATTACGGTACTCAAGAATGAGATAAAAATACAAGAGTAAAGGAGAAATAGAATGTATTTAAAATTTAAAACAAATACAACATTTACTGATATAACGAAGAAAGTAATTCCGACTATTGAAAAGGGATTCATTGTTGTATCTTCGTTGCATACTACATGTGGTATTGCTATATTGGAAAATGAAATATTGTTAAGAAAAGATATGGATGCTTTTTTAGAGAGATTAGCACCCAAGTGCGGGATATATGCACACGATGATATTGAGAAGAGAGATGTACCGCCTGATGAGAGAATAAATGGTTTTTCTCATATTAGGTCTTTAATCTTTCCTACAAGTGTTACTATTCCTGTAGGAGAGTTCAAACTAATTATGGGTCAATGGCAATCAATTTTTTTAGTTGAGCTGGACCCTCAGAGAGAACGAACAGTTTACATCGGAGAAATAGATGTCTCAAGGTAGAAAATTCAAGGTTATGTCAGAAGCAGAAAAACACAAGAAGATAAACTATCTTTATGATTTCAATAAATGGTTTAGCAAATTATTTGGCGTACAAATTTATCTAATGTTTGGTACTCTATTAGGTGCTTTAAGAGAAAAAGATTTTATAGCAAATGATAATGATATTGACTTGGCATATATGAGTAAATATCATAAGTTTGAAGATGTGTTCGAAGAATTATTAGAGATTAATAGAGTATGCAACGAGATGGGATTAATTCGCAGTTTTGGTGAGGGTAAAAATTCGCCAAGATATTGTGGACATTCGCACATATTTTCTAAAGATAAGAAATGCAATTTTGATGTGTGGACTTCTTGGATTGGTGAGGACGGTTTGTATTATTTTTATCCAATCGGTCTAGGAATGCCTAGAGATATAGTATTACCCTTGCAGTTGCATGAATTAAGACATAAGAAGTTTTATGTACATAATAAGTTGCAAAAAATGGTGGAATATTTATATTCTTCTGACTGGAAGACGCCATTAAACAGAAAGGGCGGGTATTATAATAAAAAACGTCTTGAGCCCTTGATACACTTATATAATAAATTAAAAGGAACAGATTATAAAGATGACATCTCAAAGTTAGACTTATAAGTGAGAGGAAATTAAATGACTGAAAAAGAAATATATTATGAAGTATTAACAAAAAATGGAGCACCTGTGCAGGTCATGTTATTATTTGAGAAATTGGGAGAGTTAATGAAATCTATTGCTGAATATGATAGACAACCCATAGAAAATAAAGAAAAGGATGAATTTGCAATAACTAAGAAAATTGCAGATGTTGAAATAATGCTGGGTCAATTAAAAGAAATTTTTGATATTTCGGATAGAGTGGCGATAGAGAAAGACCGTAAATTAAAAATAATAGAAAAACGAGTAAAACGAAAGAACTATAATGAGTTTGAATAATAAAAAAATACTTTTTGCAGGAACTACCTCGTCAGGTTCCTCAGCATTATTCGACTATTTTAGATGCTTTAAAAATGTTTGTGCTATAGAGAATGAAATGCCCAAATTATGGAGAAATAATCTTTATCCTAAGTGGAAAAAAGAAAATTTTTCTAACACAGAATATTATAAGAAGAAATTAAATAAACAAATAGAACACAAGTTTAATAAAGAATTTGAAAACATAGATAAAGATTCTATACTATTACTCAATAATGTAGTAACGTGTTTAACCTTGCCGGGTATTAGTTTATTAGACAATAGCATAGTTGTTTGTGTGATAAGAGACCCTCGCTCTACGTGGTTACGAAGAAAAGAAGTGTGTATGGAATTGAATATAACTGTCGAAGTAGAACAGTTCATTAAGGGGTATAGAGGTCAAAGAGAGTTATTTTCTGAACATCTAAAAAATTTAAATTGTTCAGAGAAAATTTATATAGTTAATTTTGAAGATTTTATATTAAGTAAGAAGTGCAAGACAACATTAGTAAGAAAATTAGGCTTCAATATTAGCTGTTATCCTAAGAGTCCAGAATATGCGCCTTATCCTAAAGAGCAGTCTATTCTGAGACATCATAAGTATGAAAATCAGGCTGAAATAGAATTAATTAAAACAGAATTGGGAAAATATTGTCATGCAAAAGTATAAAGTAGGAATTACATTTGGTGCGTACGAACTTTTTCATATTGGACACTTGAATTTAATTAATCAGGCCAAAAAATTATGCGACAAGTTAATTGTCTGTATCAGCGATGATGAATATATTAGAATAAAAAAAGGCCACAGTTCTAGCAATCCTTTAAAATACAGAATAGAAATAATCTCATCTTTAAGACAGGTAGACAAAGTTGATATTCAAAGTTTAGCTTATGGAAAGAAGAAGTTAATTAGAAAATACAGTCCTGATGTAATTTTTGTAGGAGATGATTGGACACCAAAAACATTTACAGGTGCAAATTTAGGGGTCAAAGTAGTTTATTTAGATAGAACTAAGAATATTAGTTCAACTTTATTAAGACAGAAGTATTTTAAATAAGGAGATATAATAATGAAGATTTGTGTAATAGGACTAGGAGAAATAGGTTGGGAAACATTTAAAGAATTAGATAAAGATAAGAGCGTTGAGTTATCTGGTGTAGAAATATCTGAAGCTAGAATAGAAGAGTTAAAAAAGATTACAGCTAGAGATATTAAAAATACTATCTCTTCTGAGTGCGATATTTATATCTTATCTGTATATACTCCAAAGCAAATTAAAGATGTCATTTCAAAGATTGATTTATCATTGCGACCATTAATTGTAATTGAGTCAACTATGTTACCGGGCGATACAGATATAATTTTAAAAGCTTACGAGAATATTGATTTAGTTTTATTTCCTCATAGATACAATCCTAACGATAAGACTCATCATGTGTTTAATTTAAATAGAATAATGGGAGCAAATACAAAAGAAGCTTTAGATAGAGCTGTTCAGTTTTATGGCAAATACATGCCACTAGATAAATTGAGTCTTGTTTCTCTGCAAATAGCTGAGTTATCAAAACCTTTAGAAAATGCTTATAGATTTATAGAGATTGCTATTGCTGAAGAAGTTAGAATGGAGTGCGAAAAACGAGGTATTGATTTTAAAGAACTAAGAGATTCTGTAAATACTAAATGGAATATTGACATGAAAGAAGCTAGAGATGGTATAGGATTAAAATGTTTACCAAAAGATTGTAAATTTATTAATAAGTTTTTTAGAACTAATACATTATTTAAAACTGTCATAGACGTTGATAAAAAATACAGAGAATATTTAACCAATAAAGGACAGGAGACCTCTGATTACAGAGAAGTAGATATTTAATATGAATTTAAAAGATAAAAAAATATTGTGGATAACAGACCATACAACTAAAGATGTGCCAGCAGGTGGTGCCGAGATTACTGACTCGCATATTATTCGTGCAGGAAAAGAGATAGGTTACGATATAACGGTATGCCAATCTAAGTTTTTGCGTTCTGATACATTAAAAAGTAGTGATTTGGTAGTTTTTAGTAATTGTTCCGACGTGTATAAATCAGTTAGAGCTAAGATTATGGATACTAAGGATTATATTGTATACTCACATGATTCAGGTAGATGGAAGAGTGTATTAAAAGAAAACGCCTTACTAATGAAAGAGTCTTTGATTAATATATTTTTATCGCCTTTGCACAGAGATTGTTTCAAGAAGGAGTTATATGGCCGAAAGGACTCTTTATTAGTTTGTCCTCATTTAGATATTAATTTCTTTGATAGAGGCGAAGATAGAGTGAACAGAATTATGTTTGCAGGTAATGTTCACGAAGGAAAAGGCGTATTGAGCATTATTGAATTTGCTAAGAGTAATCCTGATATTAATATAGATTTCTATTGTCATCGAGCCTCATCACATTTGAAGATAAGTTTAAAGGCTTTAAAGAATTGTCATTTAAAAGGCTATATTCCACAAAATAAAATGACAGATTACTATAATAAATATAAATATTTTATACATATTCCTGAGTGTAGTGAAGCATTTGGGAGAGCTGTCGGGGAAGCGATACTCTGTGGCTGTAAAGTCATAGCTAACAATAGGATAGGTGCATTATCATACGATTGGGACTACGAGACATTGAGAAAAAATACGCTATACGCACATTATTACTTCTGGAATGAGCTTCAGAATAGATTAAAATAGTCTTTTTAAATAGACTTAACTGTATTTAATAGTAGAGAGTAAATTGAAAGGAGTAAATTGAAATGAAAGCATTTATATACGGAAATCACACATACGGAGACAAAATCATTCTTTCTTATTTGCAGAGTGCATTAGAAAACTGCGAATATTTAGGTGCAAAGGTTGATTTATCTCGCATCACGCCAGTAGAAGAAAATCTCATTATAATTTCAAATTCAAGTTTATTCCATATAGACCAAGATAAAATTCTAGGTTATATTAAGAAAGACTTATCTAAACCTTTAATGGTAGTTAGAAAATTAAAGACGTTTGGAACTGTTTTGTTTAAAGCAAATTTTGAAGTAGATAGGATTACTACAAATAAATCATATAATTTTGCAGGTATGCTTTATTTACCTAAAAAATATTTTGATATGTTAGAAGAGAAAACACGCACAATCGCAGAAATATTTAGAACAGTAGATTACGCAGATTGGCGATTTTATATTGTAGATGGAAGGAAAAAATAATGTTTAGAAATACTTTTTCAAGGAGGATAAAATGATTACCAAGGCAGGCGTAGCTATTGTCTTAGGCATAGAAACCGCAGATATTTCTGATTCTGTTTATGATTGGGCTGTAAAGCAGTTCTTTCTAGTTACAGGTCTTAAATCTGCCGAAGAGACCAAGACACAAAGACGATTTGTAAATAGAGCTACTTTATACTTTAAATTAAATGCAAGAGACATTAAATCAATAGATACTTTAAAAATAGATAATGACGAAAAAGATTTTACTTTATTCTCAGATTTAAAGTTCAATCCGGATTCTGGTTTAGTTTATTATACAGGAGGCTTTAGTGGCGGTCAGTTAGTTGAAATGACCTATACTGTAAATTCTTATACTGAGAAAGATATTCACGATTATCTAGTCTCTTTATTAGTTGCTAAATCTATGAGTATGTTTACTCCGGATAAAATTCAACAAGTTAGTTCTATTAAAATAGGTAAATTTTCCAAAAAGTTTGGTTCTGCCGCCTCTAACTTAGAGAGTTATAATGAAGTTTTAGAGAGTGAGATTCAAAGAACTGTTTATTTAATTAACGATAATGATACAGATTTAGATTTAGGTCATATTATTTAAGAAAGAGATATTATGGAAGATACTTTTCAACATACTAAAAAATGTCCAAAATGCGGTAAACATAAGGTCTATCTTGTAGTCGAAGAGGATGGATTTTCATTTGTTTGTACAGCTTGTGGCGAAACGTGGAGTGAATAATGTCTGATTCGACTTTTAATGCGTTATTGACACAGACTTGTACTATTTATAGAAGAGTGTACGATGCCTCTACTGAAGATAAATGGGGTGCATCTTCTGAGTCATTTTCAACTATCACATCTACGGAGAGTTGTTTACTACAACAATTAGATGAAATGATTGAGTTTACTCGACGAGGAGAAAAGATATATACAAAAACGGAAGTTTATATGAAGTACGAAGCCGATATTGAAGTAGATGATATTTTAGAATTTGAATCAAGAAAATACTCTGTTTTATCTGTTGATGATTCTGCAGGTCAACAACATCATAAAGAAGTTTTAATAGTAGGATTGGAAAACTAATATGAGCGTACAAAACTTTTCAATAGATGATAGAGAGTTAGCAACATATATTCATAAATTTGCTTTTGCTAGTAAAAGAATATCAACACAGACAGCTAAAGCTTTAAGAATAATGACAAATTATACTGAAAAACAGATGAAAAGATATTCACGTTCTAGTAGTTCTAGATCAACTGGAAAGCTTAGTTCAAGTATTACAGCTAATTATTCAATCAATAGTAATTCAGTTTCTAGTTCAGTATTTGTTCCTTCTGAAATTAAATATCAGTTTGCATCTGAATATGGTAGTCGAGGTGGAGAGATAATTTCTGGAAGTCCTACTATGACATTCGGTACGTCTAGTTGGCGCAATTCTTCTGCCGTTAAAGTTCCTCATAGAGGGTATTTTGTTTTTACTCAAGTTAAAAGAGGAAAATATGCAGGAAAACATTTTACAAAAAAAGCATTTGAAGATTTACAAAATTTTTATAGAAGTAAAATATCACATAAATTAGCACACGATGTGGCTGTTGTTTTGGGAGGAAGATAATGAAAATTATTGCAGAACGAGTAATCGCAGTATTAAAGACAGATAGTGCATTAGTTGCGTTATTAGGCTCAGCAAAGAATATATTTGCTAGAAGTTTAGCAGAAAAAACTAAACGACCTGCAAAATATGTATCTGTCGAGGCAAGTCTTGGTGCAGATTTAGATTATACTGCAGGGCAAGATGATGATTTTGAAGTAGAAATAGGTGTCAATAGAAAAAGTGCAAATGCGTTCTCTAATTTAATGACTATTTTATCTAGCGTAGATGCTCTAATTAATAAGCAAGAATTAACTCTTTCAACCGCTTCATTTAAGATTATCAGTATTCATAGAACTGATTGTCCTACAAGAGGTGTTTTAATAGATGATAAGAATAATGAGTTTTATATTACTATAAAATATTCTTATATTATAGACGAAAACTAATAAGTAAACTGACCTAAAAAAGGAGTAAGTACCATGAGCGAGAAAATAGTTTTATCAAAAGTAACAGAGTTTGAACTAAGAGGCGGAACTTGTGTTAAAGTATATCCAGCAAGTTTAGAAACTTTAGCATTAATGAATCCGAAATTAAAGAAGTTAGATAAGATGGAGAAAACAGCCGAATTAGATAAGCAGATCGATGTTTTTGTAGATGTTGTTTATGATTTTATTAAAGAGGATAACGATATTACAAAAGTAGCTTTAAAAAAGGCTTTAACTATCGAAGCTTGTCTTAAAATCATTCAGACATCAATGGGTTCTGTTAGTTCTTTAACTGAATAATATTATGAAAAATAAAGATTCTTTATATTTTGTATTAGATTTATTAATTTCCGAATACGGGTGGTCTTTAGAATATTGTCTAAAACTGCCCGGTGACGTTATTACCGAACTTGTAAATGCAATTACTAAAAGAAAACATGTATATTGGAAGAGTTTTACTAAATTATCCGGTATCGCAGTTTCTACAGGTTTTTCCGGTAAATTAGATGAGATCGATAAAATATTTGATACAGAAGATGAAGGAGCTATAAAAGATCAAGAAGTAGATAAAGAAGCATGGAAGGGACAAGTTAAATCTATGTGGATGAAAATGAAGAGTAAGAATAAAAAATTATCTCAAGAAGAAATGAAAGAATTAAGTGAGAAATTTGAAGCAAAATGGGCTAAAGGCGAATCAATAGACTTTTAAAAGGAAGTAAATTATGGCAGAGCGAAATCTAAAAATAAACATGAAAATCGGACTACAGCAGGCTAGGTCTGGTTTAAGCAGTTTCAAAGGGAGCTTAAAATCACTACAAGGTGCATTTAGAACTTTAGGTAGAGTTGGTAGTAGAGCTATAAGTGGCATCAAGAGAAAATTGCAGGGTTTAAGAGGCATTTCAAATTTAGTTAAATCTTCTTTAAGAGCTGTTTTTAGAACAGGCGTAGTTGCAGGATTCTTTTTTGCATTTAGAGCTGGTATGCAAACTATTACTAATCTTAAAGAAACCATTACGAAATTAGCCGGAGAGTTTGCCAATCTTAGATTAAGAGCCACAGAAACAGCCGCAATTATTAGTAGAGGTGGAAGCACTTTTGCAGATACTCTTCAAGAAGCCTTAAATTTATCAAGACAGTTATCGACTGAAATTGGGTTTACTTCTCAACAAATTCAAGAGGGTCTGGTTACGGCCGCTCGTTCTGGTCTTACTTTAAGAGATTCGTTCTCATTAACATCTTCTGCCTTGATGTTAGCTACCGCTAATGGTGAAGAATTTCAGACTACTTTAAATGATTTGATTGGAGTTTCTAGAGCTTTCAATGTTGAGTTAGGTGACATGGGACAATTTGCTGATGCTTTATCTTCAGCAGTTACAAGTTCCAATGTTAGTTTAGCTGGATTGTTTGCAGGTCTTAAAAAAGTAGCACCTGTTGCTTCTACTGCTTTCGGTTCTGGCGCTGAAACTATCGCTGATACTACGGCCGCTTTGATGACATTAAACGATACGGGTATGCAATCAGAGAGAGCTGGTACCGGTCTAAGAGCCGCCATGCAGAAACTACTTGGTGGTACCGGAAGAACAACCACAGCATTTGCTAAATACGGTATTAATATGTTTAAGGCAAACGGAGAATCGCAAAAATATTTAGATACATTACTAAAAGCACAAAAAGCTACCGATGCTACAGAACAGAAGATCAATAGTTTAAAGAAAGCAGAATTTGAATTAATTATTGCAGGAAAGCAAAACACTAAAGCATTTCAAGATATTCAAAAAGAATTAGGCGATACAGATTCTTATTTAAATACTTTAAAAAAGGGACTTGATACAGTTTATCAATCATTTACATTAGCTGGTGGTAAATTAAAGCCATTATCTGATGTTTTAGACGAGATATCCTCAAAAGCACCTATAGAGGTTGTTGGACGAGCCTTTGGTATTCGAGGTGGAGCTCCGATGATGCAAGTTTTACAAAATATGGAAAAGTTTAAAAAATTTAAAGCTATCGTAGAAGAGTCTATGAAAGCTTCTCAAGACGGTACAAGTATTACTAGAGATATGTATACGAAATTTTTAGATACTGTTCTTATTGGGTGGCAAAGAATTAAAAATACTTCGATGGCTATATTAGCTTCAATAGCTGATGGATTTTTTGAGGCCGCTAAACCTTTAATCGGTCCCATTCAAAATGTGTTGACGGATATTTTTAAAAAGATAGACCTTCATAAAGATGCGTTCGCAAAAATATTTATGGGTGTTTCTAAATTACTTTTACCTGTGTTAGCTCAGTTACAGATGTTTGGTCAAGGTTTCGCAAATTCTTTAGATGGTATTATGACTAAAGGTTCAACTGCAAATGTTCCGGTGTTACGTCAAGACGGAGAAGGTGGTAAGTTAAAAATAGAACATGTTAGAATTTCTGGAACTGTTCCTGAGAAGTTAAAAAAGGCATTTAAATTATTAGGTGAATCTTTTATAAATGTATTAAAGGCAAGTTTACAAAAACTGGAGCCCGCTTTTAAGTATTTAGCTGAAATCTTTGCAGATGGTTTTGCTGTAGCATTACAGGCAAAGAGTAAGTTACTTATGAATATAGGAAGTAAAATTGGTGGAGCTATGGCTAAAGCATTTGGTCTGGCTTTTATTGCGACCATTCCTGATCTGATAGTTGCTTTTGGAAATGTAACCAAAAGCTTAGGTTTACCTGAAGAGTGGAAGTTATTTGGTATGACACTCAAGACACCTTTTGGAAATAATGCTTTAAATACTGTAGTTGGAGCAAAAGATATAGAGGGCAAGCCTATTGCAGGTGCGCCTGAGTCTAAAATCTATACAGGTTCTAAGCCTAGTGTAGGTGGATTAGATTATGTCTTTCCATTATTCGCTCTTTTAAAGGGTGCTTTAATCGGTTCAAAAGAAAATACTCTAAAAAATGCTAGAAGTAAGACTACTAAAAGAGGTGCAGGTGCCTCCTCGATTCTATCTGAGAGTATTAACTTTAGTAATATTGATAATGTAGGTAAATCTTTAAAAGACTCTGTTGAAGGCATACAAAAAGGTACAGCAAAATTAAATGAAAATGCTATAATTTTTGCTAATGGAATTTATACGAATCAGAAAGCTATAGATGCAACAAATGCAAGAGTAACGTCATTACTAAAAAGATAAGGATTTTAACATGAGTGTTAGTGCAACTAAAAGAGTTAATTGGAAAACAGTAGACATAGGCGATTATGCTTTTGTTACGTTTGATTACAGTTCAAATAACGATATTAGAGTTATACCTAAAGCAAAAGGTGTAAAGATCAGAGCAACATCTGAATTAGGTGGCGGATATTTAACAATTTCTGTCAATGCGTTAGTTGCAAAAGATAATAGATTTGAATTAGAACAATATTTTTATAATATGGATAGTAATTTTTCACTAACAGAAAAAGGTGATTTAATAATTTCTGACGATAATGGAACAATGACTTTATCTGATTGTTATTTAGATAGTTTTACGCAATCAGGAGAAGATTTAAAAGCAGTTACTTTTAGTTTAAAATTTATTAAGTCATTATAGATACGAGAATTAAATTTATGAAAACTAAAAAATGTAATATATGCAATAAAATTAAAGCGATTAAAGATTTTTATGTTTGTAAAGGCTGTATTAATAATATAAGTCCGCATTGTAAAAAGTGCGACAATGTTAAGACAGCAGTATATCGTAATAATAACATTGAGAAGTTGAAAGAGAGCAGAAGAGAAAATAAACTAAAGCAAAGCAATTATGCTAAAGCCTGGTATGCAGAGAATAAAGCACATGTTATTAAATATCAAAGGAAATATCAAAAGATACGCAGAAATACTGATACTTTATTTAAATTAAAGAAAAATTTACGAAGCAGACTTTATTCTGCTTTAAAAGGTTTTAATAAAAGTGCCAAAACAGAAGAGTTAATAGGCTGTTCTATAAATGATTTAAAGAATTATCTCACAAAGAACTTTAAAAATGATATGACTTGGGATAATTATGGTAATAAAAAAGACATAAAATGCTGGGAAGTTGACCATATAAAGGCATGTGCCTCTTTTGATTTAAGCAAAGAGTTTGAACAACGCAAGTGCTTTCATTATACTAACTTGCAGCCGTTATGGATGAAAGATAATAGAGTAAAATCTAAGTATTAATAGTAAATTGAATTTATAATAGGAGTAATATATATGGCAATAATCGGATATAATGGCGCAACTGATTGTGAATTTGCACCCGGACATACATGGTCAGCCAATAAGTTTACAGCTTCTATGACGGGTACAATAGACTCTATTTTTTACTATTATTATCAAACAGGTAGCGGTAAATTTATTAGCGTTGGAATTTATTCCGACAATGCAGGTAGCCCCGGCACATGTCTAAATCATTCTTCAAGTGTTGGTAGTAAGAATTCAGCATATCCGTTTGAATGGAAAGAAATTGCTATACCAGAAACGTCGATAACATCTGGAACTGATTATTGGTTGGTTGCTCAAACAGACGCATATTATGCTGGTTATTATGAAGAAGGAAAAACTGGCAGTTATGATAATAAATATATAGCTAATCACAGTGCTTCCTATCCCGATTGGTCTACTAATCCTTCTGGACTTAGCGATGCAACGCATACGATTGCAATTTATGCAACAATAGATGAAATTACTAATCCTCCTCTAAATAATTCATTTGAAACATGGACAGTTCCGGGTTCAGCCGGTTCCTCGTCTGGAGTTTGTACAAATTGGACAGTTGTATCTGTCAATGGTGGAACTGCAACTAGGTCTGAGGCAGGTTCTACGGGTGTATATTCTGGGACATATGCTGTAAATTGCCGTGGTGCTGGTTCTGGGAACCCAAATCAAATAGGTGGATTAATTTCAGATGCTTTTACAGTAGAGAACGATTATATTACTTTTTGGAAAAATGACCAAAATGCCGGTGGCGTTACTCCTATAGTTAAAATTTTTAGTAGTGCAGATGTAGAGCTTATGTCATTTACTCTAACAAAATATGTTGGATGGCGACAATATTGTATTTATATTGGTGATTTAATAGATGACGATATAAAGATACAAGTTCAACAAAGTCCTACCGGAAGTCCGGGTTATTATACAATATATGATTTAGTAGAATGTTCTAATACTCCTACAGGAGAAGCCTGCTATGATTCCACTAATACAGATGAAATCACACCAAGCACAGCCACTTCTGATAGTGTTCATAGCACAGATGTTGCGACAAATGTTATTGATGATAATGATACAACAAGATGGCATCAAGATACTGGTGTTGCTAGAGCAAATGCTTGGGTTAAAGTAGATTTAGGCTCTATTCAAAGTGTAGGAAGAATTTTAATTAGAAGAAATACGGATAAAACAGCTACGTTTAATGTGGATGTTAGTGATGACGATTCTAGTTGGGATAATATTGTAACTGACGATGAATTAGCAGAATTTCAAGAATATTATACTATAGATGCGGATATAAGATATATTAAAGTATCTAATTTTGGAGGAACACAAACATTTGCTCAAATATTCGAGATTAGAACATTTGAACCGGCAGGGGTAGAGCCAAAATATACAGCAACATTTGAGGAACAAAATAGTTTAGATAATGCAAGTATTTCAATTTATTCTGACGCAGGTAGAACTATAGAAGTTACAGGTTCACCAATTACAACTGCTGGTGGAGGTGTTGCTACTATTGATTTAGTAAACGGCACATATTATTATACTGCCTCAAAATCTGGTTATGATGATTTAGAAGATTCTTTTACTATAGCTGATGCTATTGAAGCTGTGGATTTCACATTAGTATCATCTACAGTAGATTTATACCCTAAATTAGAGTGGTTAACAAAACAAGATGATATTCAAAAAACGCCTGCATTGGAGTGGTTAACAAAACAAGATGATATTCAAAAAACACCTTCTTTAGACTGGTTAGCTAAGCCTGAACACAGATTTTGTCCTAATTTAATTAATTATGAATTTGATTTTTTAACACCTACTATTTATAGTAGCAAGAATACCGCAACTGTTTCTGGTATTTTACACTCGCTAACTCTTAATATGAAGAATACGGGAAGTTCTGGAAGCACGATTATAGAATTATACGATGATAATGTATTAATTACTACAAAAACAATTACTGCCGATAATGATGAATATAATGACGTAGAATATTTTGATATGAAAGAGTTAATTTATCCAGAAGATACTCTAGAAGTTAAAGTTATTCAAGTAGCTGTCGGTTGTTCAGATTTAAAAATTGGTGTATTTGAAATGACATTTCCATTTGCAGTAGAAAAGGCTTTTATTGGAAATATAAAAGATAGTACAGAAATAGTTTCTATTAATAGAGATTATTTATTTAACAATGCAGATTATTGGACTATTGACTTTAATCAACCTCTAAATTCTGTCGCATCTGTTACAGGAGAGAATGTTAATGGTGATACAGTTAATTTAACATCCGAGCTAATTGATGGAGATTTTTATAATAGTAGAATAAAAGTTACACCGTCTGTATTATCAAATATAGAAAAACTTTCTATCAAAGCAAAAGATTTAAATAATAAAAATTATTCTTTTATTTTTTATCCAACTGCAAAAAATTATATGGCAGAGTATCCGTTTTATGTTTATGCTGACGAAGAAGAAATAGAAATATTTACTCCTGCAACATATTATAAGTATAGTTTTGATTCAGGTGTTACTTGGTCTGATTGGTCTACTGTTTCATCTACAGATACAATGACAATAGATTTTTCTTCTCAGACAGCGGGGTTAAAAACATTAACAGTAAGATATAGAAATTCTTCGACTGAATTTGAAGAAGATGTAGAGATTTATTATATTCAAGGTGAGATTTCGTGTGCGATTAATTATGTAGAAAAAGATGCTAAGTTATCTTATACCGATGCTGTTCCTTTGGATAGAGTTGAAGTTTATTATGATGATATTTTAACAGACACTTTAGAACTTAGCATTATTACGGGAATGGATACAGTAACCTTAGATACTTCAGCTAAAACACTTACTGTAAATGCAGGCTATGTTTATGCCGATAATAGAACATATTATTTTGACGGTGCAGTTGTAACAATAGACCCAGATTTTACAGAATTTGAAAATAATGGTTGGAGATATATTTTAGTTTTTAATACATCTACCAAGTTATTTGAATGGAAAGAAGAAATATTGACTTTGACTTCTGACGCAAAAGACGCTGTAGCATACACAGGATATATTGTAATAGCGATCGCTGATTTCTTTACTGCTGTTACAATAATAGATAATTTAGTTTCTAGTTGGATAATTACGAATACTTGTGAAACTTATTCAAATATTTCAAATTGGAATAGATTTTCTTTAAATTTAGATGAAGATAGTGTAATAAAAATACGAGTTATTGATGTTGCAGGTAGAGAGAGAGATTTTTCTGTCACTTACACTTTAACAAAGTTTAATATATGGAGAGAGTTGACTGTATCGAGAGGTAATGTTTACGCCAATAGTTATGAGGGAACACACTATCCAAAAAATATTGTGCTTACTACGGGTGCTGATATTGTATGGCGTTCTGACGGTGCTTTACCGGCATGGAATAGATTTGATTGTGGGTTGGATTCTAAAAAAACTTTAAAAGAATATAGTGTTACTTGTGGCTATGTAACTGACGATGGCGTTCCCAAGACATGGAAATTACAGGGAAGTAATGATGCAGATACTTGGACAGATTTACACGAAGTAACAGATGAGACCTCATGGACAAATTATTCATCAAAAACATATACAGTAACGAATACAACAGCTTATGCTTTTTATAGAATATATGTAACTGCTGTAGTTGCTGGAACATATGTAGAGATTTATCTTTTACAATTAAGAGAAACTGTAGCCGGAACTAATTTCGCAGTATATGTAGAAGAAGAAATATTGCCGGGACAAATACATCAAAGCAATGAACTCGAGTTAGATATTGAAACTGAAGATTGGACTTTAGACGATACGAACGGAGAATCATAAAATGGAAGCATATATATTATTAGACGATAATTCAGGTTGGGTATCAGAAACACCTGTATTGGTTCCTTTAACATGGAGATATAAGACTACAACAAGAAGTTCTTTACAGGGTACAGGAGTTCCAGGCTGGGCACTAGGTGGAGTTGTTGGTGGTGGACCCAGCACAGCCATGACAGTAGGTGCTTGGAATCTTGGGGGTTGTGCTACAATCGGTGTAAGTGTTTCAAAATCAGGCGCAGGTGCTCCATGGAACTCTTTATACTATAGTCAATTAAGAAAAGATAACGGTAATACTGTGACCTACAGAGTTGGTGCCAGATATACAATTAGTCATACTAATATTAATGTTGAGATCGACTGGGAGACATCATTGGCTGGTTTACAAGCGGCCTATAATTCTTCACTTTATGCTATTGGTGCAGTAAGAAATTGTAATAGTTTAGGTGTAGAAGCTCATCCTAATATTGATATGTCTTCCTTAGTTAATATAACGAATATGAACGCAGGATATCAGTCTACTAATCCTGAGGCAAGCACACTTTTTGATTTTAAGCAAAGCTATAATTATGTAGATTTTAAACACAATAATGGTGCATTAGATGGCGAAGGAGAAGCGATTCAACAAACGTATCAAAGTTTAGAGAGTTCTAATTTACCGGGTGTTACAAATGATGTCGCAGGTTTAGCTTTTGCTGAGGCCGCTAATGTTGTGATGGACACAGCAGGTTGGGGTTCTGCAAACAATGTAAGCGGTTGTATTGAAATGTACGTGTTAGTTTATGTTAAAAATATTCATTTCTTAGACCCTGTTTTACCTGACAGAATGTATGATAAGCCTGTTACGGATCCTTTTGAAATTACTACTGATATGAGTGATTTTAACCAAAATTTTGGTAGTAGCGGTTCTACAGGTAATGGTTCTACTGAGGAAGGAATGAACGCTTTTAGTAGCACTTATGGTAATTCTAATTTACCATTTAATTCAATTTATTTAACTGGTTCAAATTATAATAGTTTTATCGCCGCTGGTGGGGGAATTGTTTCTAATTCAGGAATATTTCCAATTTCCGATACTTTATACATAGAGTCTGTAAAATTAGGTGTTGAAGGAAGTTCTGCAACAATTAAAGAGCTTGTAGCTTTCGATAGCACTCCCTCTTTGACTATAGGGGATAGATTATACCTATATTTATTTAATGATAATAATATAGATAAGCCTGTATTTTATGGTTATATTACTTCTCAAAGAAGAAGTTTAAATGGGACAACTACTGAAATTACTTACGAGTGTAATGATTTAGTTTATTTCTTAGATCAATTTTATACTCCTTCTCACTATATTTATAGACCACCGTCATATAATGGTTCTGGCGTTGTTAAAACTTATGATAGAGTATTAAAAGAAATATTAAATGTAGCTGGTATTCCAAATGCAATATTGAGTCTTCCGACTTTTAATTCGCCTCCAATGAAATGGATATATCAGTCTTTAAAAACTGTATTGGAGTGGGCAACAAATTTCTTTGGTAATTATGTATATTATATAGATAGATATGGAAGATTAAGATTTAGAGGTGTTAGCTCTGGTTCTGTGGTGAAAGCTTATGCAGTAGGTAGTTTATCTGAAGATAATTGTGTAGAATCTTTTGCACCGCTTACAGATTATTCTCGTTCTAGAAGTAGAGTAGTTTTAACCGGAGATTTTGAAGTTACAGAAAAAAAAGTTACATCTTATTTTACTAGAGGTGGAGAGTTAGACCCTAATGAGAATGAACGAACCGGTATATTTTGGTTTTATGATACTACAGATGATGACTTATACGATGATGAAGATGGACAAGAGCATAAGTTTTATTATTTTATGTTTAAACCGGGCGAAACTTTAAATGATAAGTTACTAACTGACAAGAATAAATCTTGTAGAGTTATAATCAAGAATTACAAGAATGAAGATGGAACATATGAAGATAAAGAAATATCTCCTAGAGTATTTAAATCAGAAGAAGGTGATTCAGAAATATATTGTGAAGATGATGCGTTCAAACAAAGTAGAAAAATAGAGATTATTTATGCTGTTCGTACAAATTCGCCTATTCAAGTTTCTGCGAATACAGCATATGATGGAGGAACAGAAGTTGTAAGACGCCCTGAATTTAAGAAAGCAACAAGTTTATTTGATTCAATTAATGATATTGGTTTAATGAATAGTTATCTTACAATATTAAAAGAGTTTTATAAACCTGTTTCTGGTGGTTCTTTAGTAGTAGACGGGTTAGATTTAGATATTAATTTAATAGACAAAGCATCTATTACAGGCACTTCTTTATCTGCTTCAGAAGCTATTGGTTTAACTATATATGGTATTACTTATGATTGTGTTAATTTAAGAACTACGATAGAGCTATCCAATAAAACTATGAGTAATTTACCATTCTTTGATGTTATGCGAGAACGATCTAGAAATAAGAATGAATTATTAGCTAAAATGGGAATTATAGAGGATACTTTACTTTATAGAAGAGGTTAATATGATATATGAAATTATAGCGTTAATATCGCTTATAGTCTTATTGTTTGTAATTAGATATAAAGAATCCCACAC
>Ga0222658_1000303_pt1 | contig 27946 bp, 44 predicted proteins | sample AntAcemetagen476_FD_179830 | JGI IMG/M metagenome (GOLD analysis project Ga0222658, IMG submission 179830) | Saline water microbial communities from Ace Lake, Antarctica - #476 | ecosystem: Environmental > Aquatic > Non-marine Saline and Alkaline > Saline | place: Antarctica: Ace Lake... | reverse complement strand
GCTTTCAATAAAATTGTCTTCATCGAACCCATCTCGATTATATCCCTGGCGGATCTTCAAAAGTAAATCCGGTGCGGTGATAAATTTCATCTTATAGTTGTTTATGTTTTTTATTAGTTCTCTCCCCAACCCAACCGCAAGGTGGGTTTTCCCGCAGCCACATACACCAGTAAGTAAAATGTTTTTATCCGGCCTTCTCAAATAGTTTTTACAAAACTTTGTGTATTGCATACCCGCCGTGAAGTTGTCTAAAGAACAATGCAGGTGCCTGGCCGATACCCCCACATCTCTAAGGTAATCGTTTGTATTTTCGCACTTATGTTTATAGAGCTTCGATTTCACTTCATCATTGGCTTTCTTTTTAACTTTATCTGAACATTCGGAACAATACCTAACCGTTCTATCAAGTATTTCGTAATAAATTTCATATGTGTTTCTATCCTCTCTTCCACACCCCTCACATTTATTCGATATCAACCGGATATTCGACTCCACTTTTTTGACTATTCCGTCTATCTTTTCCATTTTCCCTTTCTCCCCTTAATTCGTTTGTAAGTTTATCGAATTGTTTTCTTAGCTTTCCCATGCTTAAAATATTCTTCCACCAAAACTCGTGTGACTGAGAAAATTCTATTACCTCTTTAATTTCTTCTGGCGTTCTATTGTCTACCCTAATCATTAGGTCAACATCTTTGGCCCAGCCGTTTTCTTTTATTTTAGCTTTTGGGTTGTTTGAGAGAATTTTATTTTTAAGAAGTAGTGCAAGAGAGGTTTCAACTTCAGTTGGAACATATTCTTTTTTAGGATTAGGATTAGGATTAGGATTAGGATTAGGATTAGGATTAGGGGTAACTTTTGTAGATACTTGTAGGCACATTGAACCCACTTTGTAGTGTTCTGTAGGCAAGCTCCTTAAATCACTGTAATCCTTTATGTATTTTTTTAACAATTCCTCTGGTGATGGCGGTGTGGTTCTTTTATGCCTTCTGGACAGTGCGGGCAGCCTTCCCTCCTCTTCACCCGTGAAATATCCATATTCAGTGTTGTTCGTAGACCATACAAACAACAACCCTTTGGCTACATACTCATTCAAACAGCCTTCAATGTCCTCCAGGCTGACTACATTAAGCAATTTAGAATAGACCTTTCCCCTTATTGATTCTATGTCAAGATCAAGGCAGCCATAATCATCATAAAGAAGTAAAAGCCTTGGGTAGTGTAGTTGGGCGTTTAGGCTACATCGTGCAAGCCTTGGGTTCGTCCAAATTTTTTCCTTAATAACTCTATTTGGCATTTGCCCCCTCCTCCCACTTCCCCAGATCATCCTTAATCTCTACTTTTAAATTGTCGGGATTCATCATTTCCTCTACTTTTTGTTTTATGGATTTTTTTTCTATAACTTCCCACACTTTTTTATTTACCCAAACCTTAAATTTTGCCGAATCAACAAGATGTCTAAACGCATATTTTTTATTTTGGTGTTGGCTTCGGCTTTTTCTACTTTCTCCTACTGCACCAGATTCTCGATGTATTATTCTAACACCAGAACTTGTCTTGTTTTGTTTCTGGCCACCTTTCCCCCCAGCGCGGAATGTCTGTATTTCAAAATCCTTTTTAGTACAGGAAAATAAAAGTTCCTTCTTTGCCACCCATCCCCTCCCTAAATTTCTTCCATTATTACCAATACTTTAACAACCTCATATTTATTGTTCGGATAATAACGCATTTTGTCACTTGCAAAACCCCTGGCAACTTTCCTGGTTCTAAACAATGCTATCTTTTGTCCAGCCAAACAATCATGTATTTCACATGTAAAACAATAAACGCCCATTAAAAAACTTCTTTGAGTTCCACCTGCGTCTTTATGGGTTTTTTTAATTGCCCATGCATGTCTTTTTTCTTTTAACTTTTTCATTTTATCCTCTTAAAACAATGAACCCTGTTGTACCCTGATCATTGATATCTCTTCTCGTTTTTCAATATGTGGAAATCCAGCCCAGTATTCTCCATCTAAAATCACATCCTTAACCTGGTCTATGGTAACGGTTTCTGGGTCTTCACGAATTACCCTGCCCTTGCTGACATGGATTTTAGCCGGCACTGCATACATGCCCATAAGAAATAACTTACCTGCTTCGGTAATTCTGTAATAGCCGGATCTCCGGTCTTTTCTTTCCAGCAACTTAAACCACACCAATCTACCGGCGTGAACCGCGTCTCTTTGAATAGTAAATTCCCGTTCATCATATTTGATAAGCTTTGCATCTTGCTGAACTTTCACCCACTCATGCTTTTGGTTCAACTCTTCAATTTTTCTTAATACTTCAACTTTGCTCTTGTCCATTTTGTGAGATAGGGTTTTGACCTTAGTCATTTTAATTTTCTGAATAATGGCAATGAGTTCTGCAAAAGAAATGCTTTCTTCGGACATAATCTTCATTCAGGAAACTCTTGTATTAATTTATCCGGCCAACAATGTTCTAGGTTCGATTTCATGAATATGGGAATACCAAAAAACAACCCCCCTTACATAATCCCTTAATTGGATTAACGGTGAAATCACACCAACCAATTGTCTTTTTAACGTTATTCATTTACCCCTTGCTCATAATTATTTAAAATTACATCTCCACCATTTAAATATTTCCCATCTTCTTTGTCCGGCCTTACATATTTAACCAGAAAATCTACCTCAGCCCATCTTCCACCAGAATTACCCACTGTTTTATCAATGAGCACGCTTCGCTCAACGCGCCAAACCGCACCCTCTACCGGTTCTAGTGCGCCGTGAAAACCGTATTTACCAAGCTTACACATGGCATCGTCTATGGATGTCGGCCCACCATCGGAAATAACATGAGGAGTTGTAAAATCACCCAGCCCCACACGAAATTTAAAATCATCACAAGGCATCCTTTTTTGTCCCGCCATAATATCAAAGGCAATAAAAGGTTCGTGCGGAAGATCGTATTTCGTGCCATGAGCAACTAATAGCCATTCACCACAAAGACGTTCGCCATTTCTCAGGACAAGTGAAAAACGGTTTTTATTAGCTACCACCCATCCCATAAAATAGTGATGCATTGCGAAGGGTGAGGTCTCGGCGAGATATCCGGCCCTTGTCAATGCCACAACTTCATTATCAATCATGGCCACACCAACATTTGAACCGTCAAGTTTTTCTGTCACAATTACTCGGTCGTGCCTATTTCGTAGTTTTTCACATGCAATCTTCATTTGCCCTTCGTGGCACTTGTGATCCCCTGGCCCCCTTCGGCTTCCCGGTAGGTGGGGAATGTGACCATAACATTTATGTCCTAATGGTTTTCTTTCATTGCTCATTCATTTTCCCCTTGCATCTCCGTTACTCCGAATCCTTGATAGGGTTCCATAGTCAATATTTTTGTCCGTACAATATGCTTCAAGTTTTTCGTACTTACCCTTGTCCATTTCTTCCCTGAGGGCAGCCTCTATCAACTCAGACGGCTTTTCTTCTTTAAATAATTTTGTAATATCCATTTTTGTCAATCCTTATACAAGATTTTGACAATATTTTGACATTGACTAGATAGACGTAATGTAATATATTTATACATGCGGGCGGAGATTGAGCCTAAAAAAATGGCCTGAGCAACTATTTTCATGGTTCGATCTCCCCTGGGTTTTTTAAGGTAATTCTTTGAAACTAAAATACTGAGCAATCTCAACAGCGACTACAAATCCTACAAGACATATTATGTACATAACTATATGTCCCCAAAATCCCCTTGGTTTGACATGGCTACGATAGGAATCTAAAAGAATATATGCCAAAATAAGCTTTAAAAGATTTTTTATTAACTCAAGATCATCAAGGTAATACACAGAACCCCCGTGGTTTTTAATTATTCCTTAAGCAAAAAACCAATTATTTCACCAATGGCTACTAAAAATAGAAATACAAAGATCCCTATAATCAAAAACATCATTATAAGCGTTCTCTTGATGAAATTTAGCATTTACTGTACCATTGGGTGCGTTAAAGCATTTGCGTTGATTCTAGGGTCGGATTTTACCGAATCCACTAGAGATTTCGAGCGAAATTTTAAAACACAGGTCTCGACCGGGAAGTACGCTAGATGCTATTATCATGCTTAAATAATTAACCGTTATTCCTAGTCTTTTTGAAAATTCATCTTTTTGTATTTGCTTTTTACGCAACCATTTCATAATAGGATGATCTAAATGGTTACCGTTTTTTCTATAAGACATAATAATCTCAAAATTAATGTTGGGATATTCTACCTGGAATAATCGCAGCTTATCCTTGCATTGCTGCCACCGTTGCCGGGTGCTTATTAGTTCATAGTATTTATCTTCCTGGGGGTCGTAGAAATCGGGGGTATAACGTGAACCATTGGAAAGATAGAAAGTACGGGGTTCATAAATGAGATTTATGCCCTTATCCTTCATATTATTCATGAAGGTAATTTCTCTGGAATGGCGGGGTTGCTTAGAATCAATAGTCATTAACCGTTACGTTTCCCTCGGTTAGGTTTGCTATTTGTTGCGCTACTTTAATAGAGGGCATTGCTTTGTTGTTGACTATAAGACTTAAGTGAGAATCTTTAATCCCAGCCTTTACGGCAAAATCTTTTTGCTTGATTCGATATAACTTTAAATATTTTTTGAGTTTCATACATAATATTATATTTGATATTATCAAAGAAGTCAATCTTTTTCTTGAATTGCTTGAGATTATCAAATTATGTTGACAAAACAAACATAGATGTCTAATCTTTTGATTATGCTAAAAAAAGATAAAACAGAGATAGATAAAGACTTTGGTTCCTGGATAAAAAAGATTATTAAGGAAAGAAAGGCGGGGCCACAAAAAGATTATGCCACAATGATAATTAAGAATGATGGTGAGCCCGTTGGCGAAACATACCTTTCCCAATTATTGAGTGGGAATACTTGGCCGTTAAACTTTATTTGTCAAATTCTAAAAGGACTGGGATTGAAAATAGCAATAGATGGTGACGGCTTTTATCCCATGACAGACGAAGAAGTAAAACACTGGAAAACACTAAAATCCTATAAGGAATTTCTAAAAAAACATAATCTGGTAGAAGAAAAAAAACAAAGCGGGAAAAAGAAGAAGAAAACTATTTGTAAAAAATGTGGTGGGTTAATTGACAAAAAAGATCAAAAAAAAACACGACAGGGTAAAGCTATTAAAATATAATATAATATACGTCGATTTTACTAAATCTTAAACAAGGAGCTACAACATACGTCGATTTTACTGAACACTAAACAGGGGGGTGCGTTATGAAAAAGATAATTCTTTTTTCACTTAGTTTCATTTTTCTGTTTGGCTGTCCACCCATCGAAGAGGTTGAGATCCCAGAAGCATTAATGCCACTTTTAGGTAATTGGCATTATGGTGTTGACAAGGGGGATTATACCAGCAATGGATGGCTTGTGTTTTCTACCTTCAAGTCCGTCACAATAAGCGGTACCCCCTATAATGTCTTATATGGTTCTTTTTATGAAGGGTCGTGGAAATCTGTGTGTATGGGCATTCTAACAGAAAATTATAATAATGCATATTTCGATAGCTCTGAATATGAGTATTTTGTTTTAGAAAATGAATTAACAGACAACACCATCCGGTATGTAACAGAGTATTGTTTTAACTTTGTTGACGAAAAACACATTGAGGGTGTAAGACGTTGGTGTTGTTTTTTTGGTGAGATCGTGGACTTTGAAGACTTTGTCGGCGTGAAGAGGGAAAATGCCCCCTAAAAATCTAATCATTAATTATAAGGGCATTGAAATAAAAACCTCTATTCCTGCCGACGTCGGCCAGGAAATCACCGATTTCTTGTTTAGAGAACGCCTGCTAATTTCTCTTGTAGGCAAGGACAAATGGCGGGATATAGACAGAATAAGCAAGGAAAAACAGATATTTGTAATTGTCGGCTTGGCCTGCAATGGCAATAGATATCGAGTAAATATCAGAGGCCAGAAAATCGAGATTAATTATGTGTGCCCGTGCAAAGACACTGATAAAAACCTTGAAATATTAATGGTTTACCCTCTTGCCGCTACCTCTGGTGGCCCCAGTATAAAACTAAGCCTGAAATGAGCCCTCTATCGCGCCATAAATCACGACATTCTGTCACGATAGCTTGAGAAATATAAAACAGCCCGGGTGCGCAAGGGCTTACTCCTTTAAGTGCAAGTATAGTGGCCATGTTAGAAGCCCGTGGCCGAACACTATACTGGTCGCGGATAGGAGTGATGCATTATGGCTAATGCCAGATGCAAACGCCGTTTCGTAAGAAACGGAAATAAACCTGGGCCAAAATCTGTGAGTGTTAAAAAGCACCGCAGATCAAGGCCTGTAAAGTCGCGTTGCGGTAAGTAACGTAACTCGATAGCACACCCGGGCTAAAAATTCTCATTGTTCATCGATTTCAAATAAACACCGCTGTTTTTAAATCAATAACACCCATCGGAAAACCCCATTATTTATCAACGGTTTATCCTGTGTTAGCCCCTCAAATCCCCATCCTTTACACCCCTATAATACCACCCTCAATCGGCAAAGTCAAGAATACCCCCCAAAATCAACTGGTTAGCCCCGCCCGTTCGTCCACAAAAACCCCTTAAAAATCAAACAAATACATAAAGCCCCTAAAGCCTAGGGGTTTTTTTGTCGATAAAAACTTTGATATTATCAAATAAAAACTTGACATAAATATCATACTTTGATATTATCAAACTAACGATAACAAAAAGGAGTTCAGGTATGAAAACAAAAACAGGAGGCAAGGCTAATGAAACGAATCGTATGCGCTAGATGTAAAACTGAGTTTATTCGCATTCATGATGATGTGTTTAAAATTGAAGATGATTCTAATGCTCAAATGGGCAACCACAATGAGGACAATAATTCGGTTGCTGATCCCACCGAGGCGAGTCTTTGGGAGAATAAAAGACAGGATGCTTACATTTTGAACATATCAATTCCAATTTTCCCCCGCAATACGGGCAAAGCTGAAAAGTTCTGAGGATTCCTACATGCTTATTATAATCAATTGTATTCCATTTGCATGCTGGCTTGAAGCACACTACATCAAATTTTGCTTTTTCATTATTAGCCATTTTCCTACCTCCTTTTGTGGTTATTGATTAGTGCTTTTAGCATACCACATCAGGGGATAGAAATTAAATAAAAATATTAGGAAAAAAAGGAGTTCAACCATGCAAACAATCCACAAAATATTAAAGTCAGATGAGTGTAAAGTTTTGCAAGATTGTTTTAGTGTTATCAAGGTCAATCATTCCAGATTCAAAAAGCCACACAGTTTTTCTCATTCAAAAAGTGGGAATTGGTTTTCCACTGATAATCAGAAAAGACATTATGTTATTCGTGGGAATCTAACCCACATCGAACCGCTAGTTGCATGAGGGGAATTAACATGAAAAAGAAATTAACTAGACAAGATAAAAAAATCGAAAGGTTTAGGAATCTTATAGAAGATAGATACGCTAATTATCCAACGGGCTGTGGCAGTTCCTTTGGAGAGATTCTTTGTTATGAGATCCACGAGCAACCAGTAAATCCAAGGATGGATTGGAGTAGTTTTGGTGGGGGTTATTGTACTGGCATAACATTTAAGGAGCTTGCAGATAAATGGGGAATCAGTGTCACGTTTTTGGGTGAGCTTATAGCTGATCATTGTAGGAGGCTTGAAGAATGAAACTATTCACCCCTAGCGTTTTTTCTTTTGCAGAGCTTGCAATGGCGCAGTCCACCGGTGCTGGGAACCCTGTTCTCTGGCTCTATATTATTGCCCAAGGAACATTTATTGTTGTCATGATAAACATCTGTGCTTGGTTTTTTAGAGTGAAATGGTTTTACTTTCATTGCCATGCTCCTTTTATTCTCGATTATTCACACATGCAAACACATATCATAACTCAATGAATTGTCAAGAAAAGAACATTTCGGAGGATCAAATGAGATACATATATTTCGGTCACAACAAAGAGGTGTAAACCATGCAAAAAACTAATTACAACGGGAAGGAATGGAAGAAAAAACGCCTCCATGTCAACAAGCAATTGCGAGATGGTAGGCTTGAATACTGGACATACGGAAGAGGAAACATCACTGTCTGCATAGCAAGGGGTTACGGTGTATGTTTAAGGGGAATTGCTCTTCGTAGCCCAGGTGATAATCATTGCAATGTGGTGGGTGATTTCTATGCCAAAATAAGGGTTTTGAAAGCATGTAAGCATATGAATTGCGGGGAACCGATAACCAGGCAGGAAGTGATTGGCATATTGTCGAAGGAAGAAAGAAAACTACTTGTGGCTGTAAGTGAAAACCAAGCGTCTTCACGCTTTCGTCTCAAAAAGGCGTTTGACGTTAAATTAACCCCCCACGAAAAGCAACTCTTTGACGTAGGGAGAGTAACGTGAAAACACATAAAACACCACGGGCACCATGCTTTTTCATTTTTTTCACCTCCTTTCCTGCTCACTGGTTTTGGGTTCGCATCCTCTCTCCAGTGGGCAGCATAAGGGGATTAAAAAATCAAAAGGAGAAATCATGGCAATTGAGAGCGTAGAAGATGCGCAGAAACATATAGAAGAAGTAGAAAAACATTTAAAGGAACTTGAAAAATTGTCTCAAAACGCTGGATTACATTCACATGCCTCAATATGGTACGGGATACATTCTGCATTTTTATTTGGGAATGAGGATATGGACGAAATTGCAGATTTGATTAATGGATACCTTAAAAGAAAACTTGGCTTTCAACCTGAACCCAAAGTAGACCAATGCTTAAACTGATAATTCTTATCACCGTACTTACCGCCTCTCCGGAAGGGGAAGCCTGGGAATATCAGATGAAACAATATCCCTGTACGGCTGAATATGCTTTTTCTGAGGGGCATGTCTATCTTGTCAAAGACGATGTTCCCTATCTCTATCCGAGGATCCCCTTTGCTTGCTTCGCTACCTACGGTAATGGCTGGGCCTTAATGTACTGGCGAGAGGGTTTTTCATTCGGTTATCTCTGTAGTAATTTTGAGAATTGCAAGGCAGTCCAAATAGGATTGTGCCTGTTAGTTCCTTATAGATTTGATTTTGTTCTTAAAAAAGGAGGGATTGTATGAAAGAAACACTAATTAATACCCAAAAAAAACTAGATGCTCTCAAAGAAATTAAGGTTGATGAAAAAGTAACTATTGAGGGTGAATTAATTTTAGGGGAAGACATTTCCGTTTTTGGCACATTGAGCACCAAGGGTAGATTGAAGTTTAATTACGGCTGCCGAATAGTGGCTTGGGGAAATTCCTCTGTAGAGGCTTGGGGAAATTCCTCTGTAGTGGCTAGGGGAAATTCCTCTGTAGAGGCTTGGGGAAATTCCTCTGTAGTGGCTAGGGGAAATTCCTCTGTAGTGGCTAGGGGAAATTCCTCTGTAGTGGCTTGGGAAAATTCCTCTGTAGAGGCTAGGGAAAATTCCTCTGTAGAGGCTAGGGAAAATTCCTCTGTAGAGGCTTGGGGAAATTCCTCTGTAGTGGCTTGGGGAAATTCCTCTGTAGAGGCTTGGGGAAATTCCTCTGTAGAGGCTTGGGGAAATTCCTCTGTAGAGGCTTGGGGAAATTCCTCTGTAGAGGCTTGGGGAAATTCCTCTGTAGTGGCTTGGGGAAATTCCTCTGTAGAGGCTTGGGGAAATTCCTCTGTAGTGGCTAGGGGAAATTCCGTGGTTAGAATAAGATGTGCGATAAAAAATGTCGTGCTTTATGGGTTTTCTGTTTGTTTTAAGCCTTTCGATTTAAAATTCAAGATAGAGAAAAAATCAAAAACTACGATCATACAAAATATAGAACCATTAGACTATTTTAAAAGAAACGGAATTGAGAAAACAAAAAAAATCATACTCTATAAACGAGTATCCCATGATTACAAGACCCAAGAAAACACCCCCAACGAGACACTGTGGTTGCTTGGTACAATAGTTGTGCACCCAAGCTGGAACCCAAAAGAGAAAGAATGTGGCGAGGGGAAATTTCACGCAGTATCACGCCCTTATTTTGCCGATGAATTTCGCAGCACCAAGAACGATAAATATGTAGCAATAGAAATTGAATGCAAAGATTTATACGAATGGAAAGATGATCCTCAATACCCCCACAAGATAGGATTTCGCAGGGGTAGGGTTTTATATGATGTGGATAAATTTGGGAAAGCCTTAAAATAATTGTTCTTTCAAAAGTTAATGCCAAACTTATTCTGCGGAGTTCGACAACTCTCAATAGCATAGCCTTAAGGGCAACAGCTAATTGAGAAACGGCTCAGGTGGTGATGTGAGTGAGGCAAAAGAAATGGGGAACGTTGGCTGGCGCAAACAGATCGGAAAGCAATCCAGATGTTTCCCAGGGGTAGGGTGTTGAGCCGCCGATTTCCAAGGCGAGATCGGGGCAGCACTCTACCAAATATTAACCGCAGGGGAGAGTGGTAAAGTTTTGGATACCCCTCCTTTCTGTACCGCTCTTCCCCTGCCAAAAAAGGAGGGTTAATCATGACACCGAGAGACATAGAAGAACTAAAACAAAACCTTGAGATTAACACAAAGGCAACGGTGAAGCAGAATGAATTTCTGGTTGAAGAAAAGGCTAGGGTGGACAATCTTTTGCGAGAAATCAAAACGACAATCAAAGATTACAATGTGCGGATAGACACTCTGCGCCATCAAGTAGCGGGGGTGTGAAAAATGAAAACAATGACGCTTCAACAAGCAACAAAAGAAATCAAGACGACAATCAAAGAAAAAAGGAAACTGGGAAAGATCTCCAAGGGGAAATATCACAGCGTTAAATATGAACTCATAGAATACAGCGACGGTGAGCTAATCTTCCGATGTTCGGTATATATAGACGGTGAGAAGCATTACACTGGCTGCACTTGGGAGGAGGCTTTTAAGAAAAGAGACGCTGCACCAAAGATTCCCGTACCGCACAACAACCACGAGCATAGAGGAAACAAAAATGACACAGCCAATTTTAGAACGATGTAGAACGAATGAGCTTTTTCGTATAGAAATAGGTGACAATTTTGCCACATGGGTCGTGGGGATATTGATGGTACTAGTTATTCTCAGACAATTATATTTGATAATTTATAACCATTAGAAAGGGGGTTGTTATGCCAAAAGAACCAAAAGCATTACAATTAATCAAAACAAAGATGTCAGAAGAAGAAGCAAAAGAGATTGAGAAATATATCGAGGCACTTGAAAAGAAAAATGTGGCAGTCTTGAACGATGATGAAGTATTTGTATTGGCTACCAGTGAGGGGAAATTTAGGCAGTTTAAGGGTATGGCGTGCCTATCTTCCGATGATGGCACCCTGGTTAAGATAAAAGATAAGTGGTCGATATCGGCGATGGGATATGAGAGGATCAATGAAGCAACGGGTACCACAGTAGTAAACGCCCCCACCGTTATAGTGGACGGCGTTCCACAGCAAAATCCCTTTGTCTTAAGAGATCCTGTAAATAACAAAATAAGAGCAATCTATTGCCGATCTATAGCATATCGCATCACCAACCGAGGCAATCAAATTGCACAAGACAGGACATCCATTTTCGATATTCCATCATATAGGTTAATAGATTTACTTGCCAAAGCCAAAGCCACTCCACAGGCATTTAAGTTACTACCGATAAACCAAGCCCCAAATACTGAAGCAGGAACCTGGGCTAGATATGATTTCGACGAGAGCACATCCTTGTGGATAGATACATCTCATCCCGAAGCCCTTAAGTTTTATTCAGAAATCATTAATCGAGAAAAGAAGGCAATGGATTTTGCGCAGACCTTTGCACAGCGCAATGCCGCAAAACATCTGCATGGTCTTCAAGCATCACCTGGCAATAAGCCGGAAATGCGCATTACTACATACTGCTGGAGGTCGAATGACGGCAACACCCTTAAATGGAGCTTAGATGGCTATTTTAACACACAAAAGCAATTAAAAAAGCTAACTGAACAAAAGACAATCGAACTAAAGCAAGGCACTGACTATGTGACAGGAGAAGAAGTTGTGGCCGAGGTTTCCGAAAACGGAGAAACGGATGCACCCGAAGCAGGGAAACGACCCCAAGGGGAAAGCGACGCACCTAAAACGCAGAGTAGGGAAGAACCCAATAGCCCTACTTGGAAACATTTAGATGCTACCGCTAAATCTGTCCCGGAGTTTTTTCAATCTGCATTAGATGCATTGGGGATGAAAACAAACGATATCATTACCATTGAAAACGCCAGTAAAGTAATGGCAAAGGCGAATGAAATAGCCGATGCTGCGTAAATAAAGGGAGGTGAATTATTATGATAAGTAAAATATGTGGAATAAATTTCAAGGGTTTAACTTTCGAGCAGGCCCTGGGACAATACACTCTAGTTGTGGGGGGGATGGGAATCGGTAAGTCTGCTCGATCTCAGGCCCTTGCCCTTGCTATCCTTGGCTATCTTCCCCAGGACCAGAAAAAAAAGGCCGGTGATATTTTTGAAACGCACAGTTCCGGAGGGGATTTTACTGTAGGTTTTGCAGTCTCTAATAATGGATCGGAGCATCTACTCTCGAGGGTATACCGGAAAAAAAATGACAATGTAATACAGGATATAGTTGTAAATGGAAAGAAGTTACAACAAAAGGAAGCGTCAAGGGCAATTATGAAAATGGGAGATCCCAAAATCCTCGATCTCAAATCCTTCTTGGACCTCTCTGACCGAAAAAAGATTGACTACCTTTTCGATCTTTACCCCCCCGATATCGATATTATAAGCCTGGAAACTGAAATTGAAAAACTTTCCCAAGGCGAAAAAACGATTAATGAAGATATCCGAAAGGTAGATCACACAATTGAAACACTTACCAATGAGCGGTCACTCTTAGACGTTCCGGCCGGCACCCTGCCAGAAATCCAGGTGGACATGGAAGCCAGGGAAAAGGAGCTTGCTCAAACAAGGGAGAACCTCAAGAGCCTGGAAATTAAAGAACGTGAGGACCTGGCAAGGAAAGAATCTGAGAAAAAGGTAAAAGTGGCTGAGGCCAACACAAAAACCACCAAAGAAATACTCGATAAATCTGAGAGGGAAATAGCAGGACTCAAGGAACGGTTGGAAAAAAGAGATGAGTCACCGGCACCGGACAAAACGAAAAACACTCAAGCATTAAAACCAATAAACTTTGAGCCGGTAGAGGGGGGTGCAATCCCCTTTCCCGTCGGTGAGATCATTGTAGATCTTCAAGCCATTCTCGCCGTTTTGACTGATACCGGCTGCGAGACGTGCGCAGCACGATTAAAAATAAAATCATTGCTTTCAAAATATAATGAACTAGCTGCATAGGAGGATTGTCGAATGGACAAGAAAATACTTACAGATCAAGAGCAGGGCCTTAAAGAATCTATTAAGTCACTTCGGGCCCAAGAGAGAAAGCATATTAAATACAATACCCTCACCGAGCAAATAGAAAAGGCTAGGGTTAAAGCGGATGGATTAAAAGAAAAACAGAGCAAAGCAAAAAAAGATAAAGCGGGCCTGGAAAAGAAAAAAGAAGCATCACTTTCGGGCGCAGCAAAAGCACTAGCCGGCAAAATCACTGGCCTACTGCCGGAAGGTATTGCAATATTTTCAATAAATGATGGTGATGTTTCGGTTGGCTGGAAACGGAACGATACATTAACCCCCTATCTGGGCCTATCGGGTGGAGAAAAAGCTATTTTTGATCTTGCTATGAGCAAAGCTCTACTCGGTGATTCAAAAGAAAAAATTCTCATCGGCGAGATCGCTGAAATAGATGATGTAAACGCACCGAAACTTCTCAAAACTATTACAAAACAGCATCCAGATGCACAAATAATTCTGAACACTTGCCATGCAATAAAGGAGGTACCCAAAGAATGGAACGTAGTGCAACTGACATAACAAACGATATTGATATTGCTCTGGACGATCAACAAAAACAGGCTGTTTACACAGAATCAAAAAAGGTTTTGTGTCTAGCTGGGGCGGGGTCCGGAAAAACCAGAGTGATTGTTGAACGAATTGCATACCTAGTTGAAAAGAAAAAGGTGAGCCCCTATGAAATTCTTGCCCTTACTTTTACCAGAAAAGCGGCGGGTGAACTCCGGCGAAGGATAGAGGAACGGATAGAAAAAAGAGCCTACCATATAGAGATCGGTACTATCCATGCAGTAGGTCTTAAACTCTTACATCGGTTCGGTGATCTAATTGGCATGAGGCCGGAACGTATCACCGTTTATGGAGGATGGGAGGAAGAGTATCTAATAAAAGAAATAGCTGGGGATCTCGGACTCCTGAAAGGTAAATCCTGGAAAGTCCCAAAGAAAACAATCAATGACATGTTAAATGAATATTATTCAAAGGGTGATGAACCAAAAGAAGATCATCCTGGATATCCTCTTTTCCGAGAACTTTTAACCAGGTGCCGAGAAAACAACTCCGTTACCTATGGAATGATCTTAACTTCACTCATGGCCTTGGTACCGATAGTCAAACAGTATCTGAAATGGAAATATGTTTTTCTGGATGAGGCACAAGATACTGATCCCCTGCAATGGTGGATTGTCGAGGAGTTCCCCCGGATACTCGGAGCCTCTTTATTTGCCGTGGGTGATATCGATCAATCAATATATAGATTCAGAGGGGCGGTACCGGAATATCTGCTCAAGATGCAACATACATTTGATATCTATCGAATAGAGAACAATTATCGATCGGTGCCAAGCATTGTAAGTGCTTCAAATACTCTTATTAAAAATAATCAAGAGCGGCTTCCCAAAACCATGAGGGCAACAAGGAAAAGTCTCGGTGTTCCGGGCGTAGAAATAGAAGAGGGTTTTGATAGTAGTATTATGGCAAGTTACATCAAAAGAACATTAGACAATGGCGTCAACCCCAAAGACATAACGGTCCTTTCCCGGATTCACATTTTACTTAACAAACTATCCCAAGAGCTTGAATCCCTGGGCGTCCCCCATGTAAAAATCGGCCGCAAAACAGAGCTTACCAACAGTGAGGAGTTCAGGCGTTTCCACGCTTTCTTAAAACTCCTAGTCAATCCTTATGATAACTTTGCCTTTCTCCTGATCAGGCCCTTCCTGGGGATCACCAGGGCAGCATATAATGAAATCAGGCTAAAGGCTTCCCAGGAGAGCAAGAGTCATTTCCAAGTTTATTTGAACCATGAACCGATAGGATGGACAGAATGGAAGGACTTCTTTGAAATACAAAAAAGAGGAAGAATGGAATTTAGGTGATACAAGTCTTTATCTATATGGCATGCTTAAAAGTTTGTTTCTAGTAAGCACAATGGTATTTATAGGGGCCTGGCTGGAGAATAATCCTAACGGTACAATCAAAGAGTATCTTGACTGGCTTGCTATCTATGATTTTCAAGATGAAATAGAAGAAGAAACGGAAAAAGTACAGCTAATGACTATTCATGCCGCAAAGGGTCTTGAGTTTCCAGCCGTGATTATTGCTGGCTGTAATGAGGGAATCCTGCCAAGCAAACAGGCTCTAGGCAGTGGGGATATTGAGGAGGAGCGCAGGTTGATGTATGTAGCATTAACCAGGGCGAAAGACATTGCCATTATCGCCGTCAGGCCCGAGGAAAAAACGAGGGAGAACGGTCATGTAGACGAAAACCCACGAACCCGTTTTATCGCAGAGATGAATTTGCTAAAACGATCATCCACGAAAACTACCACATCCACATGTCAAAATGGTTCGTCCTCGGTGCAATCGTAGGGGCTGCCCTGGTAGCACTTGGGATGTATTATCGGCCGGTTTACTGGCTGTGTAAGTTGGTTTTTTAGGCACATAATAGCAGGTATTACGTAGTACGTCTATTACTTATTAGCCGTAGGAGAATAAAATGAAGATAGGAATGCAAGATGTTAATTGGGAACATGTTGGTGCTTGCCTGGCTAGAGCAGATGATACCGAACAGACAAAATTTTTCAAGTCATTTGTCAAGGAATGTTTGTCTTGGGGTACAAATTACCAAGTTGAGTATCAACTAGCTGGCATAAATCTAACCCCAAAAGAAAAAGAGGTTTTGGGGATGCTGTCTTTTACCGAACAAAGCGGCTAATCAGTCAATCCACCTGACCGCGGGTAGCGGCTGATCTTGTCATTAGCCGTAGGAGAATATAATGAGCATAGCAGTAAACTGTTTAATATGGCCTACAGAAAGAAGCAGATACTTCGTTGATGAGAGGGGTGGCTGCATAGCCGTCCGAGATAGGGATAACACAGACCCCGAATATAGTGGATTACACTCCGATACAAAGGGTGTTGTGCAGTATTGGCACGGCACTCAAACTGAGAATGTCTGTCCTACGTGCAAACATAAAAGTTTTGGTGGGTGGGTGGTTGATAAAGCAGATAGAATAGAAGCACATAAACTAAGCGACAAGTTAAACCGAGGGAAATGCTATGAAGTATCGAAAAAAGTAGCCAATCCACCTGACCGTGGGTAGCTAGGAGGGGATAGATGACCAGGAAAGAATGCATATGGAAATATGCCGGCGATAATTGTTTTTCAACCAGCTGTGGGTCTACATTTGTGCAGGGTGATGTAGATTCATTTGATTATGAAAAAGATGAACTCTATAACGATGCGAAGTATTGTTGTTTTTGTGGAAAGAAGTTGACCGTACAGGAGGCCGAGAAATGAAATTATGTGAGCAATATGAAGCCGAAACCGGCGAAAAGGCCACCTACCGAATGAGAGCCAGCGATTATCACACACTAAGGTACGTCAGATGGTTGGAAAAACAAATCGACACCCTCAAGAAAGAGGTTGCGGAGTTGAAACTAAAAACACCATGACCCAAAATAGCCTTGACACCGCACATATATATAATATGATACCCCCTGAAAAGGGGGTGGTCGATATGTACGTCAAGATATATCCTAAAAGTAAGGATAGGTGGGGGATTATTATTCCGGCTAAGTACTCGATTAGAAAAAAGAGGGTGCTATTAAGCAGCGTCAACGGGGATCTTTTAGATTCTAAACATCTAACCTATAGGAGGGCCGCGGAGATTGACCTTGCAATCGAAAAAAGCAGCATTAGAAAAATCAATGGTGAGTTATACAGAAACAATGGTTTACAATTTTATGATTTCCTACAGACGTGGCTTGCCACAAAAGAAAATGATGCTGCTCTATCGGAAGGAACAAAGGGGCAATACAGAACACATGTAAAAAAGATAATGTCCCACATAGAAAACATTGATATTAGATGTCTCGATAATTATGAAATCGTAAAGTTTATGGGAAAGATAAAGGGAGCTGATAGCTATAGGTCTACAATCAGAAATGTACTTGCGGATATCTTTAGTTGTGCTTGCAGTTGGCACGGGATAAGAAAACCAGAAATTCCAACCGTCAAAGTAGCAACAAAAACAAAAACAATTCTAACCGAGGGGCAGATAAACCTTGTACTGTCAAGGGCTGGCGTTGATTATGAAATATGGAGAACCCTGTTCAATACTGGCATGAGACAGGGGGAAATATTCGCATTGAGGTTTCCCAATCTTGAACTTAAAAAGAAGATAGTTCACGTCAGAGAAAATTACTACAAGGGCAGCCTTGGAAAACCAAAGGGCAAGAATGAAAGAAGAGTGCGCCTTGACATATTTGATAGTCTTGTTCCCATGCTGGAAAGAATAAAGAAAGAGGCAAAAGACAAAGAGAGTTTTGTGTTCCTGAATAAGTTGAGTCGTATATATACCTCTGATAATCTATGGAAATCCTGGAGAAGAATGAGAAAGGGAATAACAAGTCTTGGGATACACGATGCAACCAGGGCAACTTTCATTTGCCGCTGTCTTGATATGGGGATGAATCACCGAGCAGTGATGGCTCAGGTGGGTCACGTGAATTTTAAAACTCTGGAAAGATACTTGAATGAAGTAGATATAGAGAAATTAAAAATAGTGTCAATAAAGTAAAAACTGTTACTGGTTGTTACTGGAGGGTGCTAAGTGCCTGATTTTATAGGTAGTGAAATAAACCCCCCATTTATTGGCATAATTGACAAAGTGTATATATTTCAAGCACATAACTACAAAAAACACCCAAAAAACCTGTTACTGGTTGTTACTGAGAGGGAAAATCATGTGCACAGACAAAGAGGTTAGAATTTATTATGTGAAGGGAGTAGAGGGCAACTCAATATCAATAAATGATATCCGCGTTGCTGGCCCGAAGCCCTGGGGTGGTGGTGAAATACTAAAGATGTGGAAGGTCCCACGGGAAGTAATATTAAATGCTCTTGGGCTTCACCGGACAAAAGAGAGGGCCTGGGAAGAAATCTGACCACTTAAACGGAGTAGTCAACATACCATATTTCAACTACTTATAAGTGCTGTAACGACCGTAAACCACTTGGAATTATTAAACAAATTCTTATGTCCATAATGTGTCCAGAAATTCATGAACTCTATTTCAGACAATAAATTTCTTAATGCAATGGAACTTTTTTGTAATGGTGCATCAATCCGTCAGGTAATGAAACTTGTGGGAATCTCACGGGAAACAGCACATAGAATACAAAAAGCTGAAAGGAAGACTGATATAGAAATATCGGGCAAGACAAAAGTATTAACTGGAAGGAAAAAAGATGGCTCATTCTCTTATTATGAAACCAGTACAATCCAGCCACAATGGGAAAAATGAAAATTAGAAAGGAGGGAAAGTGATGGATAAAAAAAGAGAAGAATTTGTATGTAGGTGTGGATGGAGAGGTAAAACACTTCTTAAGGCTGGGAGTGTAACTTATGCAGATGAGTGGTATGTATGTCCTGCATGTAGACTTGATGCATCAGAATGCATTTCAATAGTTAAAATAAAGGGGAAGTGATTGACTAAGAAAGAAAAAAAACAACTACTCAAAGCATACAAACTGCTAACCAAAGACGAGAGTGAGGGTGGAGAAGGCTCAGTTAGTTGGCCAGCCGCTATACCAATATGTAGAACTATTAGCAAAGGAGGAGTGACGAAAAGACAATGTGAGTTTTGTTCGGAACTAAAAGTAACTGAATCCACTCAATTTAATGGAGATTACTGCCTTGATTGCTATCAACTTTTAATTTCTTATTCCAGGGAGGCTATGAGGGAAATTAAAAGACAGATTAAAGAAGAAAAAGAGAACACATAATCACCCAATCCACCTGACCGTGGGTAGCTATTTAATTTAATCACCTAATGCTACAATGTCCAGATATTAGAAAACTACTTGGAGAAAAACCAATAAATTTTGATAATTATAAAACAATAGACATTCGTGATATACCTGTAGGGGAATTAGCAAAGGAGGAGTGATGAAAAGACTTTTTGAATTTGATAGTATAGGTTGGGGAATATGCCTTGAGTATAATCTGCAAGATTTGTGGCTGGGAATATTTTGGAAAAGAAGAAAACATGGCAAGTTTGACTCTAGCATAGATATTTGGTTTTGTTTGATACCATGTTTACCGATACATTATTGGTCTGGTAGGGAAAAGATTTAATGCTCTGAACTAGCAAAGGAGGAGCAATGGATAAGAAAAGAGAAGAAGAGCTGATTAAACAGATTAAAGAATTAGCCATAAATAGTGCTACCATTTCCAATTGTGTGCATATGGTCGAGCTTGGTCTTGCGACTTGGGAAGAGGCTATGATGGAGTGTGTCATATCTTTGGGAAATGCCAATAAAAGAGTATTTGATGAACTTGTTAATCTGAAGCAAAGTAGTCCTCAGCCGATGATATTTAAGCTACAGAACAAGGCCACACTAGCAAAGGGGAGTGAGGTGGGGGTACGTGATGATAAGTGGGGGGTAACATACCGCTTAAGATATTCTGACGGCTCAATAGAACCAGGCAAACGGTATAAGTGTTATTATTCATTGAAAGAGACGCTAGCTTATATTGAGCAAGAAGATGGAAAAACTATACTGTTTTTAGAACTTGTGAAAGTCGTAGAGTAAAAATCCTACGAAGTTTTACAAAAAGGGGAAGTGATGGCAAGTGATAAAGAAAAACTTATTTCAGCTTTACGCGAATTGATTGGTGCAATATATAAAGATTGCAAGGGTACTAATGGTGCATACTGTTATGAGGGGCAGTACGAGAAAGAAATGATAAAACTCGTAGAACTAATAGACGAGATAATAGATGAGGCAGAGCAGAGGGGTTACAATTTAGCACGTGAGCATGAAGGGAAACGTTAATAGCGTGGGGGGTTGAATCAAAACATATCCCGAGCTAAATGAGCCAACAGGATCAACCAGCTTGCAAGCATACAACCTAGTACCGTCCAGCCTTTCTTCTTATTTTCTTCAGACCATTCTCTAAATAATTGCGAGATAGTCTTGTCAGTTTTTTTCTTGCATATCAATTCTACTATCCCGAAAATTACACCAAAAATCATAAACACCGCGAATAGCCACCACTGACCGACTATCGCAACGGGAACTAACAACAGCAAAAACATAATTACTATATCCATTTTATTCTCCTTTTTAAGCCCCGGGAATCGTTTAGATCGATGTCGAGGAGCTGATTTTCCTTTTACGGGGGTTAATAGTTATTTTAATGGCACCAATGGAGGTCGGGGGAAGATTCATTTTCTCTACATAAGATGCTGCACCTTCCTGATACCCCCTTAAAAATGAACCAGTGACGGCAAGTAGCTTTTCCTTTGCTCTTAGATTGCCGACATTATCATAATAGAGAAGATTCTTGGGTTCCATAGCCTTGATGTGAGAGTGTGCCATGAGATAAATATCTGCCTCTGCATAGGCCATCATATCCTCTAGCCTGTTTATCTTTGCCCCGCCTTTTCTACCACCTACATTCCCATGCGTGGCATATATGTTAAATACAAAAGTAGTATCTTTGTCACAATTCCCCTTATTTTTTTTCCTATTATTCCACTTAAAACATAATCTGATATATGCTACATCTTCCAGTAGGGGGGTTTTTAGCTTTTTCCACATATCGTAACATACATCATAATGATAATGCCTTCGTACCGCCTCTTCGTGATTGCCCCGCAAAATTCCAAGCGACTTCTTCTTAATGGGTTCAAATAACCCGATTATGGTTTCTGTCTGTTTTTGGATGACCATATCAATATCACCCTTATATTTTTTTTCTACCGATCTAATATCAAAGCGCGGGTCAGAATAATTAATGGCCTCAATATAATCTCCCATCCCCACCCAATAAGCGTTTTTTCTGACCCTTATCCATTCTATTGTTTCCTTTAATTCTTCTATAGCACACCCAACATTACCCAAATGGGTATCACCTATCGGTATAATGTAAAACTCTTCCACCCTAGACTTCGTGCATGGTATCTCGACCATATTATATTGCATATTATTACTCCCTATCTATGATTTGTAAAAGTTTTATGGCTGTGTAAACCAAACAGTCACCCACCTCCTCTAAATTTTCTTTGATGAAATCCCGTGGATCCGTTTTTAAATCAAGTTTGCCATAGTTTTTTAAGCCAATATTTATTAGCCTGTGTTTTACCATGTCCAAAATCTTCTGCTCATAGTGTGGAATATCTTCTTTTGAATTATTGTGTAAAAGCTCGATTGTGTCTTTGACGGTTTTTAGCCGATCAACACAGTAGCCTTCATCGATCAAAAGCCTTAGTTCTTCCAGACAAAACATAAACAGCTTTTCTGATTCTTCTTTTGTAAGCATGGTATTCCTATACTTTGAGTTTCCATTTTTTCAACTTCTTAATTTCCCTATCTTTGTATCGGGGGCCGGTATAATTCGTGTTGTAACACAGGCAGGAAAAGTCATCTTTTTTGTTTATTGTAATAGTTTCTTCATCTGCATAAAAAATATTATAACAACGGCACCCCCTATTATTGGGCTTCCCCTGTTTTTGCTGAATGGGGATATTTTCTTCCTTCATTCTTTTTGAGAGATATTCCGAGGCATTGTATTGCATTTCAGCCATCCGACATTCTATTTCCGGTGGTGAAAAGATAGAACCTCCATGATCAAAATTAGTGGCATAACACCCACCATTACAATGGGTCTTTTTGTAATATCCACAGTCCCCGCACTTACTATTTTTTTCTTTCATTAATTCTACAAAATCAACGAACTGTCTTCGCCATTCAAAATTTGTAATTCCATGATCTACATGCCCTAAACAGTAGGGGTTATCCTTCCACTCTACCCCATCAAGATAATGATGTAAGCGATGGCAGGACCAAAGCGAACCATCAACAGCAACACCCACATAATGAACGCCAGCACCACATGGCCTTCGGGGTTTATGGTGTTTTTGATTGATGATTGCATTTACTCCATCATCAAGATGTTTTATCTGTATTTTCTTGCCCTGTTTTCTAAGCTGTAATACCCATTCAGCAATCTCAATTAGCTGGTCTTGTGCTGTTTTTAATTTATCTTCAGTCCAATCCCCCTCAAATGCTGGACTATATGACAAATTCCAAAACCCTCGATCATAAAGATATTTTATGCTGGCAGCAAAATATCTGATGTTATTGGGGGCGGGGCTTGATCTGGTTGATGTGTATTCCCAGGTAGAAAGAATATAATCAAGATTCTTTTCTATTAATGCATAAGAACCTTTACCGTTTGTTTGTCTCCGGTATATGTCATGAACAAAATCAGGCCCATCAATGCTTAAAAGAAATCTGACATTATGCTCTTTACAATAATCAACCTTTTCTTTGTCAAATAAGGTAGCGTTGGTTGTGCCACCAAAATTTATTTTCTTTCCTGTTTTTTTTGAAAGCACTTCTGCATATTCAACAAGCTCACAAAGTAATTCCCATCTCAATAAAGGTTCTCCCCCCCAAAAGGATATGTCTAAAAAGGGGTCTGGATTTTTACCGGATGTTTCATCGTCGAACAACCAGTCTAATACCCTCTTGCCTAGTGCGGGGGTTAAATTACCGGGCTTCTTTTTAAATCCGCTCATTGCATTGGTAAAGTGAAAGCAGGGATAACTACATGATAAATTACAGGCTTCGGTAAGGTCAATCGTGATGGCTTTTATAGGATGTGATTTTGTATCGTACTGATTTTTTTTATTCCAGAAGGGCATGAGATTTTCTCCATAAAAAAACCCCTTTCAGCATTTGCCGAAAAGGGTTTTAGGGTTATTTATAGAATAGCTTTTACTTATTCATAGACAGTATAATCGCAGCTACAGGGAGTTTCTTCCGAGTAACACAATTCATCGCATCCACAGGAATATTGATAACAAAGGCCGTTGCAGGAACAACCCGTTGCTTCTTCGTAACAGGATATATCGCAACTTTGGCAGGCTTGAAAAAGGTAGCATGTTTGATCACACTGGCACGCTACGTATTCATAGCACGTAGCATTACAAGAGCAGCCGGAATAAGCATAACAAGTTGATTGACAAGTACACTGCCAGCCATAAGTCGTGTATTCACAGGTACAAGTTTCCCCATAGCATAGATTATCACACCCACAAGTAGTATAGCTATAACAGTCAAAAGGGCCAAGATCACAGCCACAGATACCACCCTGATCAGCATAACACGTATTGTAACAGGAACATTCTTCCTCAAAATAGCAGGTGTTGTCACAATGACAGCTATCGTTATAACACGTACTATGGCAAGCGCAGTTATATTGATAGCAAGTATTATTACATGAGCAGGCAGAATAACCATAACAGGTTGAATCACAGGTGCAAGTAGTCCCCTCCTCATAGCAGGTACTATCGCATGTGCAAGCCTCATATTGATAACAAGCACTGTTACAGGTACAACCACTGGCTTCCTCATAGCAGGTATCATCACAACTTACACATGCCTGGAAAGAATGGCATGCCTGATCGCAGGTACAATCAGAATGAGAATAACACTGATTAAAGCAGTTACAAAGTGGCTCATATTCGGCGGTTACAGAAACATCAAAGCTGTCGGGATTCCCATCAATGCCCGTCACCCTAAATCTTTTGTCTGACCCCTCCTTGATACTTTTTACCTTAATGGGTTTCGCCAGAGATTGTTTAAACCCAAACAGTGATGTATTAAATGTAACCGTATCCATGAGAATGGAATATCTTCTTTTCATATTCAGACCAAGCAGTTTGGCAAAATTAAAAGTCAGATCGGTTGATGAGTCAATGCTTGCAGTGGAAAGATCGGAAAGTCCGATGCTTTTGAGAGTGTTATATTTTGCATCTTCTACGGTCATTGTGTAATCACCATCACCATTAACAATGGCAATCAACTCACTCAATGCGTCTTGTGAACTACCTTCCAGATTCAAATTAAATTCAGTTTCACTGCCTCCCCCCGTGACAGATGTGCTAAAATAAATTGATTCATCGTCATCAGAGCCGGTAATCGTTACAGTGCATGTACCCGTTCCTGTGTATTGGATAGATGCAACTACAACATCTTTCGGTATCCAGTAACAATCTTTTTTGTAAGTGTTCGTAGTGCCGTATCCCACCGTTTCCGATTGGGAGTGTGTGTTCTCAAACCCGGATGACTTGGCAAAACTATTTTGATTAAAAATGTATCCATAATTTATTTCAATCTTATTCCAGAGATCACGGATTGATGCCTGCTTACTAAATTCATCATATATCCTGGGGAATTGACCAGACTCATAATAATAATTATCGATTGCTTCTTCATCATCGCCTTCTTTATTTTTCCACGTAAGTTTACCATCATAATTGTTTTGATAACACCATGCATATGCTTCAGTTGATATTTGAGATACAAGCTCAAACGAAGATACTAAACCCGTAATATAATTCCCAAACGTAAATCCTTTCCATGCACCGTCTCTGGCGGCAGTAAAATCTGTGGTATTAATTTCTGCAACAGCCATACCGCAAATACTACGCATAATATAATGGGCAATGTCACATGGTCGCTCAATCAATGCATCGGCAACCCCCGTATAAGTGCCACTTCCATCATCTTTGGCTCCCTGAAAATCAACTACAACGGTTCCTTTCTCTGGGGCGGAAAGTGTTATTTGGGTCGAAGCAGTTTTAATGTCTACATTGAAAACGGGTTTTAACATAATGCTTTGTGCTTCATTCGCAGTATCTATAGTGCAAGTATAATTGGCCGTACCATGTATTTCATCAACTAGCTTAGACATGGTTCTATATCTAATATCAGTAAGATCAATGTCCAGATTATCAACATCACCCGTTGTAATAACAATCAATCTACCGGATTCACTGATATTTAAGTTGGCCGACGCTGCCCCATTTGAATATTGGATGTCAAATGCATCTAAGGACAGGGTAAACTCACCATTGGCGGCATCGGTACTGCATTGGGATGTAACATCAGCATAAATATTACCCGCTAGTTCAATTTGGGTAACTGCTGTTTTAATATCTACATCATATAACTCTCTTAAGTCTGTACTGTCGGTATCCCCATCAGCATCAAGGGTACAGGCATAGTTTCCTTCCCCGTCAATTGCGGCAACTAACTCGGTAAGCGTATCATAGGAGGCATTGGTTAAATCATAGCTTAAATCATCGACGCTTCCGGCAGTTATAACCGTTAATTTGTTTGAGTCTGAAATAGCTAAAAGTGCCGTTGCTGCCGCACCCGTGTACTGGATTTTAAAACCGTTTTCTCTTTTCTTTTCTTCAATTCCATTTGAAATATGAATACCGTCAAATTGTTTTATAGCCAAATCAGATATTTTATATTTGTGGGTGACGGTATCTATTTCTGTGGCAATCGCTTTTTTTATTTCCCCAAATCCATAGGGGATAGGAGTTCCGGCAGCACCTTCTTCTAAATTCGGGTAGGTCTCGGTGTCATAAAGATTTAATGGCAGGGTTTTATCATGCTTCCCAAAAGAATCCTCTAGCGTTATCGTCCATGCTTCATCATCGATATCATCACTTTGTACTTTTCCACGAAAGACTTCCTGCCTTGTCCCGCTTATATCGCTTTCAAACGCAACATAAATTATCGCACTTCTGTTTTTGGTTTTGTAGGTATCCCTGAATGTATAATATTCACCGCTAATATTTTGAATGGTAACGGTACACGAAGCAACCTGCCCCCCACCCTCGATGGCTTCTACGCTGTGGGTAATTGAGCCAACAGACAGCACATGGGGAAGGTATTGTTTATCACTCAATACGATGGGATCATTCCCGTGAGGTTCAGAGCATAAATATTTATAAGCACCACTATCCCCGTATTCCAGGTCAAGCAAAACTATTTTTGTTTCGTCGCCGTATTTATCCCATTCAGTCATATTGCCCCTATAAAAAAACAGGCACCGCCTTAAAGACGATGCCGTTGGTAATTACATTGATTTACATTAAAACTACATTTATAAACTGCTAACCACCCTCATAACCCCGGGATAGCAAACACCTAAATACTGATTAAAATTAAATTCCCTGATTTTTACGTGCTGCGCCACTGAATCACTTTGCGGTTTAAGCATGATCCAAAAAGGCTTTGCCAACTTAACCGTATTATATAGTGCCAATAATTTAGTATGATTATCGGCGTTATTATAATTTCCCCATTTCAAAGGCCAGTCAATGTATGAGTAGAGATCATACGCATCTAAACCCTGCTCTTGAGCGACATGCTCTTTATCAAATGGCTCAATTTGTGCCAGTGGATTTTTGTCAAGCTCTACATGAACCCCTAGCCACAATTCACCGATTGCGTAATAGGTTATGTTTGTTGCACCCTCTTTAACCAGTTTCCAATATTGCTTACTAATTGAATGAAAGAATTTAATAAAATCTGTCTCGGTGAGATCGTCTAAAAGATTAACATAACCATCGGTACAGCTATTTGTAGTTCCATATTGCAGTTCAAATTTTGTTAATTCATTATGGAGGTTGTGATTTCCTAGAGCGATAGTATCAATGGCTTGAGCTTCGCCAAAATTTATTAGCAAAGATTCGCTCGAAACCCCTGTACTTCTCCAACAAGTAGAATGTGCTGAATCAACTAGAAATTCTTTTTCATAATTCGTGGCCTCAGAGCTGGCGGTAATCATGGTGCTTGCAGTGATTAAATTATCGTAGAGTACCATTGTTTTTGCGGGTGCGGGGTTTGCGTATGTGCCAGCCCAGATCATGTCTGTTTCATTATTTGAAAGGGCAGCATTGCAAATCACAAGCTCATCTTGATTACCATCGAAAACACCAATTGCCGCCTTACCTATTAGAAAATCACTATCTCCTATATTCAGAGTATATGAAAAGGTGTCTGTTAAATCTGCCCCAATTTCTATTCCTGTGGAATTATTTAAAATACGTATTCTAATAAACCCATCTGTGGCGTCATGAACAAATGCTATAAAATATTCATTTGAACCATCACAAACTAAGGCTGTTAAATGGTGGAAAAAACTATATGTAGCAGTTCCATTTCTACATAAAGCCATACCCACCTTACTATCTGCGTTGGAGATAAACATTCTAAAACATTTTTGATATGTATCTCCCCCACCACTGGTTTTATTTACAATGTAAAACGACTCTTTCTCAGCTATTGAATTAGGCTTTACCCTGATACAAATAGTAAAACTTCGATTTGTCTCACCGCCTTTACAGGGAAATCCAGAATCTAAAAGACTGTCGTCAATACTAAAATATGTATTACCACTCTGAGAAAAAAAAGCAGAACAAGCCCCCTCCATGTAATTAACTGTATCCTCGGCAACACCATTATTATTGGTAAGCGTATTATTGCCGATAGAATCAACGATTAGGGCACTACTTTCAAATCTATAAAGTGCCTTAATTCTGCTATCCCACAAAAAAACATTCGCCATTACTGCCTCTCCAAAACTTTCGG
>Ga0222658_1000302_pt1 | contig 28020 bp, 52 predicted proteins | sample AntAcemetagen476_FD_179830 | JGI IMG/M metagenome (GOLD analysis project Ga0222658, IMG submission 179830) | Saline water microbial communities from Ace Lake, Antarctica - #476 | ecosystem: Environmental > Aquatic > Non-marine Saline and Alkaline > Saline | place: Antarctica: Ace Lake... | reverse complement strand
AATACTACCCTACTTTACACCAGAGTTAACCCAAGAAGTGTTTTTGAGTTAATAAAGGATACAAAAGAGATATAATACCATTACTTCTTAAAAAAGATGGCTTAGAATCGCTTAAACGGGTTTTAGATTTCGTCAGCGACGAGGTTTTGTTAGAAAATGTGTGTTCTAATTCTTTTTTACTATAATATCCCGTTCATTAACATTTTTCATCCCCTTAAGGAATATAAACTTTGCATGAGAAAGATTATCTGCTGGTACTCTATGAAAATATTTTCTTCCTCTTAGCTTTAACTGATAAATTTTCTTTACCATCTTTATTTTTTTATCAGTCTCCACCATTTACCACTTATACCATAATATCCTACTTGTATATCTGTTAGAATGTTCTTAACATAATACAATCCATTTCTACCCAATATTGATTTATCGGTTTTAAGTTTATCCTTAAAATATTTTTTAGAATCGGTTATATTTTTAAAAGCCCTACTTTGTCTATTTTTAATTACCCAATAATATGTCCCAGTTATTCTTGCCATCTTAATGTTTCCCCATGTAAGCCATAGCCCTAGCCATTGCTTTTGCTTTAGTTGGAAATTCTGCATCTTTAATAGCTGTCTTTGTAACAATAGAAACAAACCAAACTCGTCTCTTTCTTGGCAACATAACTGGTGCAATTTCAATCGTTTCTTTCAAACCAACATACCTTTTCATCTTTTGGTTATTAGTTGTTAATTTCCAATCTCTAGTTGCCATATTAATTTTTATGCTTTACCATCGCTTTTTCATATTTAAGTATTTTAGCATATTTTAACCACACTGGTTTAACTTTAAGTTTTTTATAAATACTTTTCATTTTAGCTATTTGTTTTTTTTCATCTCCAGCCCATAGATGCTTGTTGTGTCTATTCCCATAACCTAAATAATATTCACAATCACTTCTTAGTCTGTCTAATAAAGCATAATCAAAATCTTGTATATTTTTAGCCATACCAAATACAAGACTTACTACTATTTAAACCTTTCCATAAATCACCAATCCACAGAAACTTGTTCTAACTTAGATTTATCGAACAATTTGTTAAAAGTATCAAACCCTTCAAGCTTTAAATAGAAGTTTAAAGTTTTCAATAGTTTGGTATCATCAAGTTCTGTTTCCTTTTTCAAATGATTCCATAGTTCCCTTTTATTTTGATACTCTCTAGTTTTAACCTTATCAATAGCATTATTAATTATCCTTTCCGGTGTTAACTTCTCAACAATACCAAAAGCTAATTTTTCTTCTTCTGATAATTCACCAACAGCCTTTTTTTCTTCAACTAACTTTTCATACTCTTTTTTATAACCGGCAGTTAATTTGTTGAAATATATCCTTCCAATGAACTCTGGATGAACGGTTGGAAATACAAAGTTTGATTTAGGATTTTCTTTAAGATATTTTTCTTCTCTATCAAGGATTTTCTGAATGTTTAACCCTGTACCACCTTTTCTACCACTAGTCTTACAATATACCTCAGCAACACCTCTACGAACCCATAACCACATAGTGAGATGTGATGCTAACTTTGGATCTACTTCTTTCTCGTAAGGTAATAATAGAAAATAAATGTTAAAGTTCTTACGATTACGGTTTTTCCTTGATGCTACGGTTTGATTAATTTCGCTGAACCATTTTTGCCTATTAACAGCATCTCTACCTTCATCAATCCATAACACTGAACCTTTTTGTGTAATCATCTTTGCAGCAAACTCTGCCGGTGAAATTATGAAGTTATCCCTATCAAACATCATTCCTTCGTTAGTGATGAAGTTTGGTATTTTAGAGAAATCCTTTAAACAGAAATTACCTATAAGATTACTTTTTCCACTATTATGAGTAACCATATAATTATTAGTAATATACCATTTTGAATCGCTATCTAACGAAAAACCATATACCTTTTGTGGTTTACTTTTTTGTGTATAGATTGCCATCCTATTTGGTGCTAAATAAAACTTTTTTTTCTTTCTCATCCTTCTTTCTGTAACTATTGGTAATTTCATATCTCCAAGATAAAAATTAATACTATAATATTCACCTTCAAATCCATAAGATTTTATTTTCTTCTTAACCTTTATAATATCGTATGCTCTTCCACCAATAGAAAATATAAGTTCTTTTATATCTTCTATTAACTTTTTTGATTTAGAAACATAATTATAACCACCGTTTGCATAATAAGAATCACTATCAATCAATCCTGCTAACAATTTTAGTCTATAATTTAAATCAGAATATAAAGCATCTTGTGGAATAAACTTATCTCCACTCTTCTTATATCTTAATCCATAATTATTCAAATCTTTAGCAAAATCACCTAATATAGAAAAAGCATAACTTTTACAGGTTGTTCCTTTTTTATCATATATACTCATTAATTTATATTCCTGTTTCACTCTCTCTATTACTTCTTCGTCGTTACTTGTAATATTTAATGCTTTACTAAATGATCCATCGCCTAACCAAACACCTAATGAATATGGTTTTATTTTACAATTATTCCTATTCTTAAATTTCTCTATTGGGTATGATGAAAATCCTATATTTATATGAGAAAACCCTTTTTTACACATATTATTTATGTTCTCTGCTTTATATTCCTTAATATCCCATTTAGAACTTTTATAATATCTTTTCTTATTCTCATCAGTACCTCTTTCATAAAATTTATGATAAAAAGGTATTATATGATTATTTGAACATGAATATAATTTGTTATGTGAACGATTTGTTTGAACCACATCAAATACATTATCACAAAACCAATTAGTAATAGAAGTAACTTTAGAAAATATATTTTTTCCATCTTTTTGTGGAGATATAACTTCATCGCCAACTTTTATATTTTCTATATTTGTCCAAGTTCCATCAGACATTAATACCTTATCTCCTGCTGGTTGACACCCAGTGTCTCCGGTTACTAATACAAAAACATCTTTCTCAATTTTTAACCTTTCAATACAAGCAGAAATAAATGTTTTATGTGCAATATTATTTTTCTTAAACTTTACTGCATCTCTGTTAGGAAATATTGTTTTCTTACTACCGTTCCAGTTAGCCATTATGCTTCCACTATTCTTCTGATAGTTTCATTCTCTAAATCTTTGTACGACATTTCCTCATCATCTTCGATACCTGCACTAACTATCTTATTGGTTAACATTAGAAGATATATCTGTTCGTATGATTCTTCTAAATCTTCTAGCATTTCATAAAAGTTATCGGTTAACTCGTATGATTCTTCACCCTGTGTTATCTTCTGAATGATGAAATCATCATCAACCCTAGATGTTCTTTCAGCGTTTAATATTTCTCTAGTGCATGAACTTAGAAACCCTAACCAGAATTTTAATTTATTATAATCATATTTAATCTTATCAATATCTTCAATATTTTCAGAGAACGGATTAGCAACCATCTCTTCTTCTGTTTTATTCTTTTTTCCCCATTCCCTTTTACTTCTGAATGAGATTATTGGTCGTGATATTGTAATCATTTCTCTTTGGGCAGATATTATTAAATTTAATGCCCTAACTTGATTAAACCTTCTGTCGTTATCTTTAATATCTTCAACTTTAATATCAACCAATTCACCGGTTCTAGCCTGTTTCATTGAATCTCTATGCCTTATTAATATCTCCAAAGTAATCTCTTTAGAAATATCCTTCATTGGATTAAATATCTTAATTTCTCCACCGTCAGCCATTAGCTATAACTCCTTCTTCTATCATCCATTCTATCAGTATTATTTAAACTCTCTTGTCCTTTAACAGAATCGTGTGTATATTTATTCTCCATTCCACCGACAGCCCTTGAATAATTGGATTGTATTCTGGTGATTAATTCTAAAAAGATTTTATGATTCTGTACTTTCATTTCATATTGTGCAGTTCCATCTGGACATTTAAGGTTATATCTCCCATACCGATATTCAGCGATAGTTTCAAAGATAAAAGCTATTTCATCATATATAGCATCCATATAAACACCAATAACATCTTTACTAATAAAACCTAACTTAATATCTGTTGCTAAATGAGATTGTGCAGTTCTTAAAATATCTTCTGCTTCTGAATCAGTGAAACAGTGTGGTTCTTTCCTTATTAATATCCACTTTTCATTCTTCTGATCGTAAACATTCTTAAATCCTCTAATGCTTCTCTCTAAATCTTTATACTGGTTTTCTAATATAAAATGATGAAAACTCTCAGGTTTCTGTGATGGTTGGATATTCATTTCATCATAGCCACCAAAATCATTAAAATCTCTGTCTTGATTATTGAACATACTATCATCTTCGTTCATGCCTTCATCAGCACCATCAAACATACCATAATGGTTATTTTCCTTCCTCTCTTTCTTTTCTTTCTTCTCTTTATGTTGTTTATAATCCTCCTTCACCCTATCAGCCTTATCTCTTGATTGTTGTGGTAATGTTTTGAACTTGTTAAGAAATCTACCCATAGATTATCTCTTTGGGAAGTTTGGTTCTATCCTATACTTCTTATTTTCTATTTTATCATTAATGTGTAGAGCCTCACCAGCTTCATATTTCTCTAAAAGTTTAGCATCTCGTTTAGTAACTTTATCTTTCTTCTCTTTCTTTTTGAATAGTTTAAATTTTACCATTTGTTTAAGCTTCTGCTATTAACGATTGAATATTTTTTGTACCATATAATTCTTGTAACTTTGGAATCAATAATGTGTAAGTATTAGCTGCAGCCTTAACACTTTCCATCGCTTTAGCTAAATCACTCATAGCTGCAGCTTCTGCCCTAGCAGAATCAGCCTTATATTCTTGTGCCTCTCCCCAGTTTTGTATAGCCACTATTGCAACAATCATTATTGCTACTATTGCAATCATAGCAAAAGCATACTTTGCAATCGTTGCCCACTCGATTCGTTTACTAACCTTATTAATATCTTTAAATTTTGCATTAAGATTACTTCTTTGAATATCAATTTCTGAATGTCTTGCCGATACATTAACAGTTGATTTATCTGGATTAAAAAACTCGCCTTGATTAGTATAAATTCTATTGTTGTTATCTAATATTATACTATATTCATTAACTCCACTATATTCTGCTGGTTCTGGTAATAGATAACCACCTAATAATGGCTTTTCTAATTCAAAAATCTCTGCTCGTTTAACAAGAGGGAATCTTCTCATCTTATGAATGAATGGATCAGTTAATCTACCGTCGGCTAGAACCCTACGAACCTTTAATGTATGTGTCCATTGAGATTTCTTCTTTTTAGTCTTTTTAATAATGAATACTACACCAATAATTATTCCAATAATAACTAATGGTATAAACACCCAGGCATACTTTGCAAGTGAAGATAAAGAACCACTAAACATATCAGTAGCAGGTTTTAATGTTGTACCAATGTCAGCCATAATAAATATATATTTACCTAGTATTTAAATGTTTCTAAAAGAAGTAAATGGGATTTTCACCCATCCTACGATGGTTTACCGTAGTCGTGCAGGTTGAGTTAGTAAAACTTATAAGCTCATTAAACATAGGTATATTATGATAAAACGAGATAAAAATGGTAGATTCTGGAGAGATGGAACGGTTATAAAAAGATATTGCATAGATTGTAATAAAAGAATAAGTAATAGGGCTAAGAGATGTAAATCTTGTTCTTCTAGACATTTATATAAAAGAACAATCGGGAAACAGTTATCAGAAGATGAGAAAACAAGGTTTATTAGTAAGTTATCTAATGCGAAAATTGGTAAAAAGAACCATAGGTGGGGTAAGGAGGTATTACAATCTACAAGAGAAAAAATAAGCGAGAAACTTAAAATAGCGTATATAGAAGGAAGAAAAGAGGTTTGGAGTTCTGGTTTGAAAATTCCTATGAATGTTAAAATAAAAAGTAGTTGTTCACAAAGAAACATCGGCATAGATGATTGGAACTGTTTTAGTAAATACGAAAAATATCCGGAAGAATTCTATAGAAAAAGGAAAGATATAATGTTAAGAGATAAAAATATATGTGCAATATGTTATGAAGATTTAACAAATAGAAATATACATATACACCATATAAACTATAACAAAAAAGATAATTCAAACAATAATCTTATTACACTTTGTTCATGTTGTCATGGAAAGACAAATGGAAATAGAAAATTTTGGGAAATAAAGTTAAAGAATAAGAATGGTTTGAACAAGCAAGGAGATACACTCACTTGTCCACTACCATTAAAGTCAGGTTGATTTATAGAGAGTCCCTGTTCTCCTGTATATCATAAGATTTAAGCAGTTATATTCGCTATTCCCTCTTTCTTATCAAACAACTTTCTTACATATATCACTAACCATACAACACCTAGTATTGTACCAATAACTGCAAGGAATGCAATTAAGTTAGTAACGAATGATCCGAAATCGGATGTTACCTTAGTAACATTAACACCAGCCAAACTCGTACCAGAAGCGTAAGAGTATGTATATGTAGCGTTTACATCTTCATCAATATATGTAGATAGAGCGATTAATACAACGGTACAATCAGCATCAACAACTGTATAGTTACTAGTTGGAATTACTTCACCACCTGTAGCATTAGTTAAAGATGTTACAGAACATGATGCATCAGAAGCAGTCGATATTATTGCTAATGTCTGTGCAACAGTTGCATTCAAAGCTGTAAGAGTTTCGTTTGTATTAGTTCCTGTAGTTGGAATATCAGTAAATACACTATTTTCAGTGATTGATGCGATAACCAAAGCAGCGATAACTACAAGAATTGTCACTGACATAGCTATAACTATTGCGTTCATTAAATCTTTTGCATTTCTTTGTTTTACCATAATAAGAAAATTAAATGGGGATTTCTCCCCAATAATAATTTTTCAGTTTCATAGACATTATTGCTTATTTAAGCAGTGATGTTAGTTAAACCTTCTTTCTTATCGAACAACTTTCTTACATACATAACTAACCATACAACACCTACGATTGTACCGATAACTGCTAGGAACGCAATTAAGTTAGTAACGAATGAGCCAAAGCTATTTGAGATTGCAGTTGTGTTTATGATTGTTAGAGAACTAAATACAGTATTACCTAGTATTGTACCTACAATCAAAGCAGCGATAACTACAAGAATAACAACAGCCATTACAGTTGATACAGCACTCATTAAGTCTTTACCTTTCATTATAAATTAAACCTCCTTTCAGAAGTATCGAAATTAGTATAGAATATCTTGTACACCATAAAAGAGAATACATATTTAGTATATATAAATACTTGTGGTTAAACACCACAAACACATACAAAGTATTTTATTTATAATTGCTTAGCATATACCATGATACTAAGGTCATTAGAATATAGAATCCAATCCAATATCCTTGTAGTACGGTTACTGCAGTAGTGTTCATCGACGCTACAACTAAGGATAAAATGAAGGTTACAAATGATGATGCTGTTAAACTTTGCCAGAACCTTTTCTTACCAGTAGTTTTTAGTATTGTAAAGTAAGAACTACCAGCTATCAATAACCAGAAGAAGAATAGGGTTACTGGAAAAAATACTGGCACTGCTGTTACAACTGATTGGATAACGGGGGTTACACCAATAGTCCCATTAGTGAAGTTTGTGTATGTTTGATATTTGTCCATCTTATACACCGTTCCTTATCCATTTAGTTATGAAGTATAATGCTGTTAATCCAATAATACCACCGAATATGCTTAATAGTAATGTTCCAACAGTTCCACCCAATATCCAGCCCATGAAAGATTTTGTTTGTTTAAACATACCTTTTCCAACACCAGTAATACCATATGATGTTGCTACACTATCAGTACTTCCCAAGAAACCACTCTCCGGATTTGTTATAGATGTTATATTAAGTAAAACATCTGTATCATTAGATACTTCATATAATGTATCACTAATATCAGAATTATAACCACTAAGCTTATCATAACTATCGCCCATAGCATCCGGTGCATTATTTAATATAAAAGTCAGACCAAAGGCTGATAAGCAAAAAAACAATAAACCAAACATTATCCAATTAACACCGAAATCTTTTAAATTATCCATAGCCATATTTATCTATCCTCTTGCCTTGACAATTTAAATATTATTATTCCAGCTGCTACTATTAACCACATTAAACTTCCAAACCCAATAGCAAAAGTTAAACCGTTCAATAACCATAATGATCCTGTAAGTAATAATGTTATTACTGACATTATAACCATCCATTCTGGTGATGATAATGCCATACCGGTTATAGTTACTATGAAAATGAATACTATGAAAAAGTTATTACCTAAGAAACCTAAATCTGTATTTTCTTCCACAAAGTATGATTTACTAGCCATCAATTCACCATCTTTACGAACTTCTAAATATACCATACTATCACCGATAGTATTATTATAACTGCAATCTATCGAACCACCAGAAGAATATACTGTTTCATTACATAAATATGTATTCCCAAACAAATCAATTTGATATAAATAAAGGTTAACTGAAGCTGAACCACTTGGGACACTATAAGTTAAAGTTAATGTTTCATTAACCTTAGTAACCGAATAAGAAAAATCGTCTAATGATTCTAATGTTACAGTGTTCTGAGGATCTACACCACCATATAATTCTTGGGTACATTGTCCAGATAATTCGTTCTCACAATGAAATACTATATTTGTAAATGTGTTAAGTATAACACCATCTTTTAATACTATAACACGATATTTATTAGTGTTTAAATCTACATGAAGTATAGATGTTCCAGTTGAAGATGTTGTTGGTGCTTCAACTACCTTATATGAATCTTCTGCTAAATATTGTCTTAATAATAAAACAACAGCATCTTCAATGGTAACATAATTATCGTTACGATATTCTACTATAAACTCTGTTGAATCATTTGATGCTAAATCGTATAATGCTATATATTTGGGATAAGCTGACATATTAGCATTCTTTACATTATAAAACTCTGATACATAATCGTCGGCAGTATATCTAACTTCATAAAATAATTTGTAATCATTGAATGAGGAATTGGGTGTTAAACATATTGAAGCGTTTGATACATTTGTATATGTTAGATTTATTGATGATACTACAGCAGAAGTAGTTGGATTTGTGATATAAGCACTTATTTCTATATCGCCAAATAACGCTGTTTGTAATTCTTCATCTACTAATAGAAAAGTTGCTAATGCATCACCAGCAGTACAGTTTGAAAAGGCTACATCCGTTACAGTGTGATTATAACTTGTAGTTTCATAAGTTACGCCATCTATGACTAAAAAGAAACTGAATGATATATTTGTATCAGTTGATACTAATGGAGTCGTTATTGTAGAAGAAATATTATATTCGTTACCAGAGAATATAATGTTTGTTGTATAGTTTGTATTATTATATTGAAATACTGCTGAGGTTAATGAGTTTTCCGGACTGACCAATATTGATTCTAATACTGTTGAGGCTTGTCCTTCTGTTATAGTAGCATCATAAGTTGTTGATTGTGTTAAATATCCATCACTACTAAAAACCAATGCTAAATATTCTAAAATACCTGCTGTATCAGAATGAAATATGAATGGGATTAAATAATTACCAGCTATTGCTGTTGCTGATGCTATGTAAGAGTTTATTGTTGATGCAAAGTTTGAGGTTTTTTGTGGTGAGTTTGTTGAGGTTAGGTTTCCTGTCTGAGACCAGATTTGAGTATTGTTTATTTGAATATTGGGATTGTTTGTAAATTCAGATATATTCCAATATATTGCCTCTTCATTTATCACAGAACCAGTATTTGGAACAGTTTCCCCAAATTTAACATAACTCCCATTATAACAATAAACAAATACTCGTTGTTCAAACGCTAAACTATATGATGCTAAATGTAAATTTATTTGATTTGGAAAATAATCAAAACAAGAAGATGGTATTGTAAAATTTGTTATTACTAAACTTATATCCCCAGTTCCAATAGACCAATTTGCACCTATCGCCAACGAAGGCTTTGTATAATTCATATAAAAATTATCTATACCATTATTAAATGTAGACCAATTACCATCATAAGCTGCACTTGGACATGGTGCATTTCCTATGTTATTACATGTTGCTTGATAAACTCCGCTATAATTTAAGTCGCAAAAACCATCTATCCCCGTTTCATTAGATATATTAACAGACTCTTGATAACATAGAGAATCAAAATTGTCATACCCACTCAAATTCATAAAAGCATTAGTAACAATAGTATTTTCTGGGACTGTTAACCATCTAGTTAAATTTTCACTACCACTAAAAGTTATATTTTCTGTTGTTAAACTATTATTAAATTCATCCTCACTCCAAGCACTAACATTAGCAATCACAAAAAATCCAATGAACAAAAACATAAACACTAGAAACTTTTTGTTCATCATTTAGCGAACTTCCCAAAGTATCTTTTACACCTACTACAACAGATATATCCTTTTTGTTTAGTTCTCCATTTGTAGCCACACTTAGGACATTTGATATAATTACCTGTCTTAGCTTTAGATCCTGTTTTTCTCATACTTAATAGAGGATTTACTACTATTTAAATATTTGTAATATTAGATAGATTCAACAATACTCAATACTATTGACAGAAAAACACCTAAACCAATAAAAAATGCTATCATAAATAATCTTAACAATATATGAACCTTTAAAGCACTTAAAAATTCTACATCGTGATACTCATCATCAATCATAAGTTTCATAATAAAATATACCCCATTTCATATATTTACGGTTCAGTTCTAAAGCATCAATGGAATCTAATATTAAAGAATTTAATGTTAATTTGTGGGTGAATGCTATCATGTTCTTTTCTAGTTGAGTTAACATAAATTAAATAGGTATTTGAGGTTTATATATGTTCTTGTTATCATTTAGAAGTAGATTAAGTAGTATTTATATAGTAGAAGTGTTTGGTATAATTAAACTTGCAAAGTTTAAGCATAAAATGGTAGACAACACAAAAAGCAACAAAACAAAGGCAAAGTATTTTCTTGATAATAATTTTAAATCTCATATTAAAGTTAAACCTACTGGATCAATGGATGGATATTTTAAATCTGAATTGATCGATGATATTTTCTATTGGTTTGAAACATTAGAAGGTAAAAGAGAAATGCTATTCTTATTAGATATTTATGAAATTAAAATTTATGAGGGTAGAACTGATGGATAGTGCAATAAACATTTCAACTAATAAATTAATTAGTGCGTTTGAAATTCATAAAAATGGATCATATCAGAACTTAATTAAGGGTGAATGGATTATGCCACAGGATTCTGTGTCTAATTATGAAGAACTAAATGATGAAGACAAATATACTCATTATGTAAAAGAGAAAGAATATAGAAATAAATTTGGAACTTATGTATGGGTATCACCACATTTCTCAAAATATCCAGGATCTAAAGCTGATACAATTCCGGAGAGTAAAGAACATAGACAAATAAAGAATTGGTTATTTACTAAAATCAAAAACGATGACTTATTAATTGTTTATTCAAAGGGTTCTAAAAAATATAAGTTTGATAACTTTGTGAAATTATCAGAATTAGATATAAATTGGAATAATTATAATATAGAAGTTTCTACAAAGGGATACAAAACATTGAGAGCAGATATACTTTTACAATTTAATAAAAAACATATGTTTTTGGGGAATGGTATTTTTATTGAAATACAATTGAGTAAGCAGTCTAAGAAAGAAACTTATGAAAGGAGTTTTTCAAGGGCAATACATGGATATTCAACAGCGTGGTTATTTGAAGATGACTTTTTATTTGATGAAGAAAGTGGAGATTTCCAATTAAAAGAGGAAAAAATAAACCTATTTAGCTTTTCAAGTGAATTAAAATATAGTGGAAAATCATTTGTGAAAAACTTAAAAATTGTTGTTGAAGAACAATGCAGATATATAGATGATAAAATTAAGGAATCTAATTATAATGCAACTAATATAACAAATAATATTGATAAAGCTATAATTGATATTAACAGACAATTATTACAAGCTAAAGAAGAATCATTACAAGAAATGGAAGATAGTAAAGATGAATTGGCAAATAAAATAAGGAATTTAGAGAATAACCCATTAGAAGAAATAATGGAAATATATGATAAATATTTGGAAAGTAAAAAAGATAAGATTATTGAAGAAGTCGATAAAGTTTTAGTTAAGATGAGAGAGGTCCAACAAGAATGTATAGATCATATCTTAGAAATTGCATCTGATAAAAAGAAAAGTATAGAAGAAACATATCCAAAAGTTATAGATTGTAACAAGTGTGGTGGCATAATGGTATTTAAAATAACACCAAATAAAAAAAAGGAATTATATGATTGCCAAAACTGCGAAAATGTAAGTTGGGTAAAATAAAAATGGAACAAATAAGATTTATAAAAGAGTTCAATAATAAAAAAATTGGTGATATTGTAAACTGTTCTAAAAAATCTGCTGAATCTACAATCAATGCAGGATATGCAGAATATTTTATAGGTGAAAAACTATCTATTAATTTAATTGATAATAAAGATTTTAATGGATTCCATAATTATATATTGGAGTTTATTGGTGAAGATGAATATATATTATTACAAGAAATTGAAAAGTCATGTAAAATATATAACCTTACAAAAGGTGAAGCTACTAAAATAGTCAACTCGGAAAAGAAGAAGATTAGAGAGAAATTGAGAGAAGAAAAAGATGTATCATTACAATCTAATAATATGTTAAAAGATGAGCTGCTTGAATGTATTGATGAACTGTGGGAAACTTGTGATGATAATCTGTTTATAAGAATATGTAAAGAAGATTGGAGAAAGGCTAAGTATTATTTTGTTTTAAGGTTATTGAAAGAGCATACTTATGATATAGGAGGTAATACGATTTGTGGGATTAGAACATTCAAAGATAATAAGGAAATAATAATTTATGATGAAACAAATGGTACTTATGTACAAAATGGTGATTTATATTTAGCACATTTAATAGAAGATAGGTTAAAAGAAAAGGCTGAAAATAAACAGGTTAATGAGATCATTGAATCAATTAAGAGAAAAACTTATTATAATAGAGATGATTTAGATAAACAACCAAAAAATATTAAACCTGTTGGTAATGGATTATTAAATCTTGAAACTAATGAATTGTTAGATTTTACTCCTAAATATATATTTTTGAATAAAATAAATATTAATTATAATAAAGATGCAAACTGTGATCGATTTAAAAAATTTTTAGGAGAAGTTCTACAAACGGAAAAAGATATTGAAATTATCCAGGAATGGTGTGGATATTGTCTACTAAATGATACAAAATATTCAAAGGCATTATTATTATTTGGTGATGGAGAAAATGGTAAATCGGTTTTACTTAATGTTATTAAGCATTTTCTTAATAGGGAAAATGTAACATCAATATCATTACAGTATTTAGAAAGTTCACCATTTGCACCTGCTAGACTTTTTGGTAAAACTGCTAATATTTTTGCCGACTTACCAAAAAAAGCATTGGCACAAACTTCTGTATTTAAAATGACAGTTGCAGGTGATGAAATATCCGGTGAAAAAAAAGGGAAAGATAGTTTTGAATTTAAACCAACTGCGAAAATGATGTTTTCATGTAATGAAATTCCAAGAACACCAGACAGAACTAGGGGTTTTTTTAGAAGATGGATAATTTTAAAGTTTTTAGAACATTTTCCAGAAGGAGATATAAAGAGAGATGAAAATTTATTTGAGAAGTTATCTGGGGTTAATGAATTAGAGGGAATACTTAACTTCGCAGTTGATGGGTTAAAAAGGTTGATTGTTCAAAAAGGTTTTACACAAAATATGAAAATGCACGAAGTACAGGAATTTTGGACTAGAAGTTCTGATTCTATTGCTACATTTGTTGGTGATGTTTTAGTTAACGATTATAATTCTACTGTAAGAAAAACTGATATATATCTTAAATATGAAGAATATTGTACAATAAATGAATATCCACTGGAAGAAATTAACAATTTCTGGAAAAGAATGAAAGATATAATACCGTTTTCTGAACATCAAATTAAAGAAGGAGAAATGAGAATCCGAGTGGTCCAAGGATTAAAAATCAAACAATTATGAAATCCTTTATAAATAACACAGGGTGCACACGCAAAAGTACACCAACGCCCTTATATGAGAAAATAAAAAAAGATAACAACATTTTAGAGTGTATGTTTTTTTATTCATTTTGTATACGCGTTATATGGGAAATACCCTGTGTCCCCTGTGTATCTCTCCACCTTTACCAATTAGGAGGCATAAATCAATGAAAATACCAGAACAATTAAGAGGATTACGATTCAATCGTGTGAGATTTAAGGAAAAGAGAGCATTTGAAACCGATTGGCAGAAAAATCCATATACTTATGATGAAATACAAAAATTCTTTCCACTGGAGAACTATGGTGTGATATGTGGTAAAGATATAAGGGTGTTAGATGATGATACGCCTAAAGAGGGATTAAAAAAACTATATCACGATAACTTCCCAGACACGATGGAAGTTAGAGGACATATATATTTTAAGTTTGATAATAGTTATGCAGATAAGATAATATTCAATCATCAAACATTAGAGTTCCCAGATTCTAATGGTAAGTTAACTTCACATATGGGTGAATTGCAGGGTGATAATACTTATGTTGTTGGTCCATTTTGTACCCATCCTACCGGAGCTATATATGAATTAAAGAAAGACCTCCCAATAGTTACAATATCTTATGATAAGTTTATGGAGATTTATGGTGAATATATCAAGAAGAAGAAATCTAAGATTATTAAGGATCATGTAAAATCTAATTGGAGAGGAGATAACATAGCAAACATACCAATAGGAAACATCATATCATTCAATGGGTTAACCGATGTAGGTAATGGTTGTTTCCAGGGAACACATCCAAAGCATGGTTCTGATAATGGTATGAACTTTAGGGTTGACACTGATAATAATGTATGGTATTGTTTCCGTTGTCAGTGTGGTGGTGGTCCGTCTGAACTAATTGGCGTAATGGAGGATATTATAGAATGTGATGAAGCCGGTGCAAGTTGTTATACAGAAGAACAGGCTAGAGAGGTGATAAAAGTTGCAAGAGAGAAATATGGTTTAGAAGTTCCTGATATGCAAGATGACTTAGGAGAGGTTAGAGGATGGGCAAACTCTATATCAATAACAAAGTTCGCTGAACGAAAAAACTTTACAAATTGTCATATTTGTGGGAATCCATTTACTTTTAATGATAAGTATGGTATGTATTATTGTGAACATTGTAAATTTGGTGGTGGATTAATAAAATTGGCTGAATTAATATTAAAACGAGAAAGACCTACTGTTTTTACCACTGATGAATTAAAACAAGCTGGTCTGACACCAGAGGATATACTATGATACCTCCACCAACTTTTACAGAACAGGAGATTGAAAGACAATTAGCGATAAATATAAAAGATGCGATGTATCAGTTAGGAACATGGGTGGTAATAGATAATGGTGATTAAATCCGAATGTCCTTATTTAGCAGGGCATAAGAAGTGTACTCATGCAAGAAGATTCAGATATTATGATAGAACCACATCATCCACAAAGACTCCTATTTGTCCATTCAAAAATGTTGCAAGATGTCCAGAATATAAACAATGGAAAGAAGGAAGGGAACAATGACAACTAAAGAAGAATTAGAAATAATGGATAGAGAAGAACGATATAGAGAGGAAGAAGATGAGTTCTTAGACTTTTTAGAAACAGAAGAGGGAGATGACGAAGATGATTCAAGAGATTAAATACAACCTATATGGTATGCACAAAAAATACAGTTTTTTATTATGAAGCAATTCTGAAGTAAATCACCTCTTTTTATATCAAAGGGCGATGAAATGCGAAGGTATATCGCATTGAGTCCTTATCTCTTGATTAAAATAGCCTTTTAACAGTATTCATAGCCATTCTAAGCGATTATAACCAATAAGGTGTAGAAATAATAAGAAAAAAAATAAAAAGTGTTTGTTTCGAGTGATTTACTCTACTATTGTATATCTAGTATTTTGTTTAGTACCAGTTTGTAATACTTTTATTACTAACGGTTCTGGGTATGTTAGTGCTGCTGATGTTACTATCTTTGAATAGATAGGATTTTTAACATTTAACCACCATACATATTGAACACCATCAAGCATACAGGGTAAGATTTTCTTCACTGTGTTGTTTTCGTGATCTTCCCATTTATCAAATGCTTTCGATACATCGATAGAAATAGTAGATACTTTATTTTCTTCCAAGCTTAGTGCAGGTAATCGTTCCCCATCAAAATCATTAGCAAATGTTTCTGCTTCTTTTTGTAGCCAATTTTCAGTTTCCATTTTTGTTTTATTTTCCTCCAGTTTTATTTAGATATTATTCTTTTGGTTTTTTAACGAAATCGCTTATATCAATCTCATCGTTAATGTCTACATCTAAATCTAACAAATCTTGTGAAGTTATCCTTATGACATAGGAATCTCCCCACTTTCTAATTTTTCTGTATCTTGTCATAATAAATATATATTTAGGTAGTATTTAAATGTTTCGTTTAACTGTTATATTTTTACATTCTACCTTTGTTTGATCCAACTTACAATAAGTATCATCATTATACATAACCAGGTATTGATGATAATAGAAAACTCCAGAAATACCACCGTTTCTAACACTTTCACATTTAAAATTTGTCATTTTACATAATTCTTCATAATACAATGTCCATTCTGTACAAGAACCACTGTTCTCTTTCAAATATAATAGAATATCATTATCTTTAATCGGTGAGTATTGTGATGAAGTATTATCAACCTTTAATTTTTCAGAGAAACTATCATCATCATTTCTAATTATTCTTGTATTATCCATACTATAATCAAAAAAGGTTTCAGTATATCCAATAAAACATTCAGATACTTTTTCTATACTCTCGTTATTTGAGTTACAGTTTTTTATTATTTCGTTCAAACTTGTTGGTATTCCATAATCAAAATCTATACTATTAACAAAAGGAACATTTTCTGAGAATATAAGAAATCCAGATAGAGTCGCAAAATATATTACAAAACAAATACTCATAATTAACATCTTTTTATCAGTTATCATTTTACATACTTTGGCTTATTATTAAATTGTTCATCAGCTTCTTCTTTATTGATTCTTAACCTTTCAATGTATCCACACATAAACCCCATCTCATAATACTTTTTCTGTTCTGGTGTAAGTTCAAGTTCTTTATTACCATCCTGCAGGTACTTAATTATCATTTTGAATAATATGCACCACATTTAATTCTTTTTCCATTACATTCATAACATCCAATACTTTCATAGCCACTTGTTCCTGTAGTTCCTAATCCTGCCCAGAGTTCTGTTATCCTTTGACTTCTTGCACAATAATATTGCATACACATACCTTTACCTTTAACCTCTAGTTCTTTTTCAAGTTTGTTTATTTGTTCTCTTTCTCTCATTATATATTAAGTATCCTTCTTAATATTATATTTATTTTAGGGAATCTTTTTGTTATCTTTTTTAATAAATATCTAGTATTTTTAGTATATATTTTATTTATAATGTTAGCTTCTAATATATAAAATATATATTTCCATGAAAAGAATCTACTCTTTTTATTAATATATATTTTATCAAATCCACAATGTTTAATTAATATAAAGTTGTTTCTTTTTAATGTTTTATCACATATTTTTTTATTATGATTATCTTCAAAACAAACTATGTGTATGAATGTTTCATTAAAATTTATATTGTTTAGTATCTTTTCCTCGTTCCCCTCTATATCTAAACTTAATAAATGTATATTTTTTATATTATTATCTTTCAAAAAATCTTTAATTTTAATAGTTTCTGATTTTATTATTATTATTTTATCTTTTATATTATTATTATTTAATACACCACTTGACATCGGATTTTGTGGGAAAAAGTTAAAATTAACTATCCCAGTTTTATCACTTATACAATTATTATAACATTTACATTTTCTTATTTTCCTCATTTCATTGTAATATTTCTTTATTGGTTCAAAACACCACCCTACCCAGTTAAGATTCTTTTCAAAGAAATATGTATTAGAAAATGTAATCCCATCATATGCTCCTAAATCTAAAAAAATTCCATTATAAAAATTCTTAAATATATGTTCATTTAGAAATTTATCTTGTTTAAGTTGTGAATAATATAATTTTTTATTCATTTTTTACCCCTTAGTTTAGGATCACGAACCTCTTTAGTTTTCCTCTTTAAATCATCTACATTCTTTGTCATTTTATCCCTCTTATTTTATTTTTAACTAATCTAAATGGTACTCCCAATAATCTTTTAATGAAATCTATGTCTCCTTTAGAACATGATCTCTGATATTTAATCTTCTGGATAACTGTTCTATCACTCTTTCTAGTTGAAACTATTATCTGGGGATATTTATCTTCAAATAACTCTACTTCATTGTTTCCTTCCTGGTATATATGACGAAATGTTTTAAGATTATATTGTTTGCATAGAATACTAAAGATACTTTGGTCGTGTCTGTGTTCTATAAATCCTTTATGATTCTCTGATACACTTGGCTTGTCAGTCAGTATCACTTCGTGTTGTGCATAAAACAAAAAGTCTCTGAAAAACCTTATTGAAAGGTCACTCTTCTTTATTAAAATAAAACCTGCTCCTATTTGTGGTGTGTCACAATATTTTGATTCGTCTGCTTTCATTTCAATAAAGGTATCTCCTTTAGTCCACTCCTTCTGTAGTGGTAAATACTTATTTGAGAATGGTATTATATCTTGATTGTATTTCCTTGATAAATCTATTATAGGATTTATGCTATTAATAAAATAAGATCCACTATCTGCATAAAAAATATAATCTTCATTTTTAATATCATTTCTTTGTAATGTTTTTAAAATAATATATGGCTTCCATAACCAATATCCACCACCACGCATTTCTGTTAATATATGTTTATTCGTTTTATAGAATTTCTCGTCTATATCCTTTGGAGAATGTTCTATCGCCTTATCGAAGTCCCCTACGGTTATCCCAGATGTTGTATTCCTCTTTTGTGATGACCTAAAGTTTTTATCTGCATAGTTAATTAGTATTCTCATTCTGTTTTTACCTCGTTTGCGTCATAATCAATATCTATTTCCATTATATTGGGACAGATTTTCTTTAATTTATCTATTAGTTCTTTTGAGATGCTGTCATCTTCTTCTATTTCCCAACATTCATTGAATCCGAAATGGACTTTTTCCTCATCATCTTTATAGAAACAATATCTAATTAATCCCTTTAATGTTTTTATTTCCATTCTTAATTTCCTCGTAACAAGTCGTTTAGTTTTTTTTTAACCTTAGGAGGACACCAGTCTGGATGATACCTAGCCTTTAGTTTTATAACATATACTTCTCCATTAGGTTCATCCCATACAATTTCATCTCCTTCATTAGATAGTTTTATTAATTCTACTATTTTATCTGGATTCATTGTTCCCTCTCCAATACTAATGCGAACTTCTTTTCTATTGTTCTATAATAATCAAGTTCTTTTTCTATTAATATGAAATTTCTTTTTAATTCCTTACAGGCGTCACCTAAAGAACCACTACCAGCAAAACAATCTAAAACAATATCTCCCTCATTACTAGATTTTTCTATTAATCTTTTTAGTAAATCTACTGGCTTTTGTGCTGGATGTATTCTCTCACCAACTTTAACTGCTCTATATTCTAAAATATCCCCATCTCCAGTTGGAACTTTAACATTCTCAGGCATCTGTGCGAATATTATTAATTCGTGTTGATGCCTCCAATGATACCCATTAATACTTGTTTTCTTGTTCCAAATAAGAGGTCTTACTGATTTACAATATTGATAAAGATGGTAATAAAATATTGGATAACTTTGCCCATCACAAAAAACATATAGACATCCTGTTGGTTTTAAAACTCTTGTTAGTTCTTTGAAAACTTCCTTAAAGAAAAATTCCATGACTCCCAAATCACCAAAGTTTCTCTTAAATGCCTTCCTTGTATTATAATGTTGTGCAGGTACAAAATAAGGTGGGTCAATTACAACTAAGTCTACTGAGTTTTCTTCCATATCTCTTAATTCTTCAATACATTCTCCATGTATAATCTTTGTTTTTGTTCCGATTTTACTTTTTACAGATTCTTTTACTTCTCCTACTATTTTCTTAAAGTTGCTAGTTATATCCATTTGTTTCTCCATTACTTTTGACCTCCGACATCTTTCACGCAATTTGCGAAACACTTTTTACATAATGGTATTACCTTGTTTCCAACATAATACATATTTTGAACATTACCATTAAATATTATTTTACAATAATCACAAATTAATTTACCTTTACTCATCGTGTAACCCCAAAATTGCGTTCTCTTTTTCCCAAATTATTATAGATATATTCTTTATTATTACCTTTTGGAATTCTTCTTTTGATAAATTTGTTGTCCCTGTTTCTCCACTACTTAGTTTATATTTCATTTTTCCACCTCGCTTTCTTTTTGATTTGCGAATTTCATTTATAAATTACCTCACAAGTTTCAATTGGTTCTTTAATCATACATATTTTGTTAGCATCATCAACACAATTACCATAAATAACCTTTATCCCTAAGTTTTCATATGTTTCTACTTGTATCCCATCTTCGCATAAGATTTCTGATTCTAATGAATATTCTGGAAATCCTGTATCCATCCACAAAAGAGGATTAGAACAATCATTTACAGTATATTTTGTTGTTATATAATTAGTTGTGCATACTTCTTTAGGTAAATTATAATAAATAAAACCACCAACTCCTAAAATAAGTAGTCCTAAAACCAATAAAACTATCCAGCTTTTCATTCTTTCACCTCCTCATCTTCTGATAAGGCGAAGTGCTTAGATGTTTTTTCGCTTAGTTCTGTTTCTTTAGTTGGGTTTAATATATTTGTAATGTTTTTATCTGTAATCTTTGCTTGTTCTTTTAGATCAGCATGATTCCAAAATCTATCCCTTAATATTAATTGATTAGTTTTTAGTAAGAGTCTTATTTCTTCATTCATTCTTACACCCCTTAGATTGTTTATGTATTGTTAAATTAAATGCTACCTGTCCTTCTGTAGATCCTATAATTCTTTTACCACAATTTGCACATCTTACTATATATTCAGTAATTTCCTTTGTGGTTATTCTCTTTGTTATTGTTTCTGTTCCTTTCATACTATACCCTATACACACTACTATATAAATGTATGGATTACGCTTTCGATTGTAATTGCGTAATGTGTTTAAATATCTCATAGAATAGCTTAGGAGGTATAACAGACCTTTCCATATTTCCTTTCAATCCTTGCGTCCCTGTTTTGCTTCCTCTAGGTGCTGATTCGTGATGACAATGTTTTGGTTGATTCTTTTTGAAGTTATGACAAGTCTTAGGTGTCCAATCCTTTAAGTTTGTCCAGATGTCTGTTGGTTTAGCCCTTGTATCTCCATATTGGCAATACCATGCAGTTTTTCTCCATTCTGTAGGTAAGAACCACCTTGCTCTCGCTCTAGGATTTTCTATAAAGAATATTGTATTATTTTCTATACAAAGTTCTGCTATTTCCTTGCATAATTCTAAAAGTTCTTTACCTTCTATAGCTTTACCAGTTTTAGGAGATCGATCTGCATTCCAATGAGTATTTCCACTAGCCATACTGAAAGTTGTGCATGGTGGTGACATCCAAATAATATCTGCTTCTCTTATTTTATCACCTATATGCCACATAAGGTCATTCTTTCTTCTAATACCAATAGTCAAATCATTTTTAAAATAAGGATTACCATCAACACAAAATGTTTTATGTCCTAATCTTCTAGCAACCTTGCTAAATGATTGAGTTCCACTAAATAGTTCAACTGTTTTCATTTTTTAGATCCTCTTTTATCTTTAGTTATAATACCAGCATCTCTCATTTCTTTGTGAATAGTTTGATGGCATCTCCAACATACTGTTATTAAATTATCTAATTTATTATTTGGCTTCTTTTCATCTCTGCCATAACCATCTATATGATGTACAATTAAGGAACTACCAAATAACATAATACTTTGTTCTTGATTTGTTCCACATCTTTGACATTCAAAACTATCTCTCTTTAGTGATTCAATACGATTACCACTAAATCTATATTTGTCCATAGATTTCTTTACTTTGTTTGGATATTGTTTTCTCCAAATACTATGATTTTTATTAATTATGTCTTTATTTTTTGAATCATAACAGACTCTACATAAATCTTTGGCAAATATTACTTTCTTTTTTCTACACCCATTACATAATCCTGTACTTCCTTTAATCATTGTTTTACCTCTTGGTGCGTGTTACCGTTATTATAAGTATTGTCAGCAGACTGATTATCCACTCTGGAATGTACACCATTCACAACTGGCTTATACTCTTGTTCTTTTTCTTCCCCAGTAGAGCTTTGGGTTTCCAGATAGTTTACATTAGAGCCATCACAACTATCCTTTTTTATCTGCTGACATATATTAGCTTTCATTTCACCACCTCATAATCGAACACAGGATAATATACTATATACTTCTTTACTACTGGAAATTTAATCTTATCGCAAAAGTTATCTGATGTACTTCTCATTTGTATCTTAGCACATCCTCTCGCCCTTCTGCTCCTCTTTAATTCAACTTCATAAGAATGATTATAAGGTTCATTAAATCCTAATACTAAATCGCAAGACTTAACTTCAAACATTGAATCACCATGAAATATCTTTGGTTCTTTAAGCATCCAAGATATACTTTTCCTATCAATATCAATTACATTTAGATGAGTAACTAAATAATCTAATGCGTCATTGTGTGTTGTTAGATCTCTACCCATTTTGTTTTTATGGAAGTTTACATTTGTTACCATCTTTGTCCTCCCAATTTTTATATAATGAATCTTCACCTATCCACATTCTGTTTAAAACACCATTGATTATTCTTTTAACTCTTATCTGGGTTGGTTTCTTTTCTATGACTTCCCATTCAAACTTACTTGCTTTGTTTATTATTATCATTTAATGTTTTCTGTTGTTTTAATTAGTTCTTGTGTTAGTTTTAATATCTCTATCTCATTTTCCTCTTTCCTTGTATAGTTTAGAAACTCTAATTTCTGTATTATATCCCTACGCTTATAATATATTTCTTCTATTTTGTTTTTCAGATGTTTATGTGAACCAAAAGCTTCTGATAAGCAGGAAATATCTTTATCTGGTATTATTGTACCATCTTTATATTTTGGTATTTTATCACCCTCTTTTCTACATTTACTACAAATACCTACTACTTTTACATCAATTATTTTTATTCCCATTATTTGTTATTCTCCTTATTGGTAGTAAGTGAATAGTTATCCAAAGTGCTTAGTTTATTTAATTTAGTCTTTTCGATCCTTTTCTTAGAAATGTCAAAGTATTTCTCATCTAATTCAATCCCTATAAAACCTCTGTTAGTATTTACACAAGCCACCCCTGTAGTTCCAGAACCCATGCAATTATCTAAAACTAAGTCTCCTTCGTTTGTATAAGTCTTTATTAAATATTCCATTAGTGCTACTGGTTTTTGAGTTGGGTGTTGTGATTTAGATTTATCTGTATTAAATTTGATTATACTTGTTGGGTATCTCTCTGAACTTACTTTTCCACCTTCTACATAAGAACCAAGATGTTTAATATATCCACCACCAGATATATATTTTTTCCCATTTATCTTTTGGGGGTTATATATTCTTGGATATTGTGCATAATAATCTTTATCTGTCTTTTTTAGTTCTGAATAAGGTAATATAAAATCAACTTCCTCTAATTCATAAACTTCCAACAATTCATTATATGTTTCTTCCGTACATAAATCAAATTGGGTGCTTCCATATCTTAATTTATTTATTATTTCTTTTTTAGGCATTACATAAAAAGAATGTTCTGCTTTTCTATGTCCTAAATCTTTTTCAATTCCTTTATTATTTTTTCCAAGATAACATAATATTTTATAAAAATATTCTCTTAATGGATGTTCTAAATAGATGTCTGCTTTATATTCATTGTAAAATACAATTACATCTTCAAAATTCTTCATCGGCATCATATTTGCTAACAAAGGTGTGCTTCCTTGTTCTTTCTCCCAAATCCATTGATGAGAAAAGTTATCTATATCACTATTAATTAATTTAGTTGTAAATGGTTGAGAACCAAATAACACAATAAATCCATTAGGTCTAATAACTCTTTTATACTGTTCCCAAAGTTTATCTAAAGGGATAATCTCATCCCAAGAACAAGCAGTAGTCCCATAAGGTAAATCACATAAAATCATATCAACAGATTTGTCTGGAATATCTTTCATTAATTCTAAACAATCTCCTTGTAATAATTTCATTCTTTACCCCACTGCGTTTTCTTGTTACAATATGAATCCCCAGTTTTGTCCTGATCGCAGTCCAGACCGTCAGTTGCTATGCAATAACGACCTTTTCCTATAGGTTTTGTCTGAGGAGTATTATTCTTATTTTTGGTCTTTGACGAAGTTTCTCCAGCATTGTAGATCATTCCTATTACACAATTTAATTGAGAGGAAGTTTTACAAGTCTTTATAGTACTTATTATATCTCTTTTAAATTTTCTAGTTTGTTTTGGTGTTAATGTTAATTTCATTTCTTATCTCCATGATTCCACGTCGTTTCCCTTATTTCTGCGTGAACTTTATAATGGCAATCTGGACAAAGAACTTGGAAATTATCGTAAGCTAGTGGTTGTAAGTGATGAAACAATAAATCATTTTTACTTCCACACATTTCACATTGAACCTTAATTTGTTTAAAGAAGCTTTTTGTTTTATCTAATAACTTTTGATATTCTTTATTGTTTGCTAACCATTCTCTTTTATACTTATTCACTTTTTCTCTATTGTCTATTACCCATTGTTTTGAACATTCAATAATCTTTTCTTTGTCTCTTTTATATCTAAATCTTGCATAAGCTTTTACTTTCTCTGGATTGTTCTTTCTCCATAGCTTAGCTTTTTTTGCCCCTTCACTTACCATTTGACGACTCCTTATTTAGATTAAGCGAACTAAATATATGTGCTATTACATCAACAGTCCACCCATCACCACACCCATTATATCTATGAATATCTGCAACCCCACCAGTATAATTATCTGGTAATGTTTGTAATCTTTCATATTCTAAAGGTGTTAATTTTCTGCATTTTCCATTTTGATATACTTTCTTTTGTAAGTTTCCACCATTACAAGTAGTTAAAGTTCCACATTTAAAATTTGGATGAAAGACTCTTTTAATCATTTCTTGAGAATTTTGTTTTAACATACAACAAACTTTCTTTTCTCCAAGATATTCAAATTCTTTATTATACCAGTATTTTTCTTCTACTTCTGAAGCTTCTAAGATTATATCTTTTAAGATTATACTTTTATCTTCCAATTCTTTTTCTATTGGTATATTAGTCCAATATAATCTCTTTCTATCGGCCGCACAAACTAACGCTGAATTTATTTTAATTGGCTTAACACCTAACTCCTTTGAGATCAAATCTTCCCATTCTTTTTTCATAGGAACATTCTCAAGTAAAAAGTATCGTGGTTCTAACTTTTTTAATAATCTTAGAAAATCAAAAAATAGTTTACTCTTATTTCCCTTAATCCCCTTCCCATATCCTGCTTTACATTGAGAAAAATCTTGACAGGGACTTCCTCCAATAAATAAATCTATCTTTGGAAACCATCCTACTGGATCTAGTGTTGTTACATCTCCTAGTTGTATTGTTTTTGGATAGTTTTTTTTAGTAATCCATATAGACTTTTTATTTATCTCACTTGCAAAATATTTATTAACTTTTATTCCAGATTTTTCTAATGCAACTTGTCCACAACTAATTCCATCAAATAAACTTAAAACATTGATTCCTTCATTCATTTTCCATCACCTTTCGTTTTATCGTAATAATAAGAATGTATTATCTGTAATTTCTTTGTTTCCAATTCCATAATCTCTTTTTCTATAATATTTAATTGCTTTTTAGTTTTTTCATCCATCACTTCGCCTTCCTGCCCTTATCAGTATTTAGTTTCTCTTTCCTTTCTTTATCTAGCTTCTCTTGATATTCTTCTTCCCTTCTTCGTTCCCAATATGATTCTTCCATTAGTTTACCACCCTAGAATTTAACAATAGAACAGAATCATCACCATTATCATTATCAAGAACCATTAAACCATTACCATCCTCAACAATTTTTATACCCATTCCAATATCAGTTTCTTTTATCATAATAAATACAATGTAAATAAGTATTTAAACCTTTCTACTTAGTAATTCAAAGCATCAGAACCCTTGTTAACATATGTTTTTTGGAAGTTAACTATTGATAGCATTACTGATAGTATTCCAGTGAAGAATATAAACCATGGGAAGTATAACATTATCTTGTTATAGACTACGAATGGTGTCATCATATCGTTGAACACTGCAACCTCTAGCATTGAACGATATACATTAGAAACCTCTACACCGACATAAGTCATTATCAATATGAACACTATTAAAAATCCTAAGAGTATCGGTGATTTACCACTTTGGTAACCGGCAATAAGCATACCTAATACTAGTGCGAATATAAAGAAGTAACTGAACCATATAAGTATCTCTCTCAGTGCTAAGAATGGATATACCGATAAACTCCATAACTCTTGACAGTTATCAACATAAACATTATCCTGTATTATACATGTTGTGGTTTCCAATCCAGTTTCTGTGACATCCATTACATAATATGTGATACCAAAGAAAATTCCAGATACAAATATCATCATCAAAGATACTATAATTACTCCTATACTTCCATACTCTTTTATGTTATCCAATTCATCAAACATTTTCTTTCACCGACGATTTAATAAACTCTACATAACTAATGTTATTAGTCTTAAAGTATTTAACTATTTTATTACATACTTCTGTTTGTGATAATTGTTTCAACGATTTCTCATCTGCTATGCTGATATTTTTTTGTGCCTTCAATAAGAAGATATGAAACTCCTCTGACAATCTTACTGATATGTTATTCATCTTTCAATACCAAAATTTATATCACTGACTTTATCCAATAAATCCATTAACCATTCTTGCACATGACTAAATAATACAATACCGATTATTAAGAATCCCCAAGAATATAAGAACATTAATATTTCAGTAACTTTTATCAGATATAATATATTAAATCCTATTACCATGTTGGACAATGATAACATTATAAAAAATCCTAATACATAATATATCACATACGAGTTCTTAATCAAATTATATCCTATTGAACTTAACGCTAACTTAATATAATTCTTATTAAGATATTTACTGATATTTTTATTATTCCATCTCTCTAAATCTATTCCTCTTTGATAGAAGAAGAAACCTACAAATAGTCCAACGAATAGTATAATGATAATAATGTTAATTCCTATTGGTGAGTCTGAACCATCATAGCTTACATCAAAAGTATACGAAAAGACTGTATCAACTGTTGCTGGATCACCAACACCATCGACACTATAAGTCCCAATTTCTGTAGTGTTACAGAATGTATAATTAAAATTAGCACCATTCTTTTCTGCTAATACATTCCCTAATGCTATTGTGCTGTTTGGGTATGATACTTTAGTAAAATTTACATAAGTACAATCTGCACAGGTTTGTTTTAATGACACACACTCGTTTTGTTTGATTGTTCCTAATGTGTCTAATCCAACAACCATTGTCATTAACATTAAGAAGGTAATAAATATGATGTTAGCTTTT
>Ga0222658_1000286_pt1 | contig 28990 bp, 28 predicted proteins | sample AntAcemetagen476_FD_179830 | JGI IMG/M metagenome (GOLD analysis project Ga0222658, IMG submission 179830) | Saline water microbial communities from Ace Lake, Antarctica - #476 | ecosystem: Environmental > Aquatic > Non-marine Saline and Alkaline > Saline | place: Antarctica: Ace Lake... | reverse complement strand
CATTACGCTCGGGAAAATGAACAGCGATTAAAGAGAAAATCCTTGCAGGATTTTCCCAAATTTTTCCTACGCAAAAAACACTCGAGGTCACTTCGTTCCACTCGAGCCCTTCGGGTCGCCTAGTGCGGATGTTCTATTTAATTTTTTTGGGTGCCAATTAAGCCCTGTGCCACTACCCAAATACATAGACATTATGCCGACTGACTCTTTGTTAATTTTTATCAATATTTGCCGACGACAACCTATATTCCAAACCCAAGAAACTAGGGTCCTATCTTTGGGTCTTTTTCGCCAGTTTTACAAGTTTGTCTAGCCTAGATTTTACATATCTTTTATCAACAGCATCTCCATATTTCTTATATTTCTTCACTTTATTTCTATCAGTCACAACGAAAAACCATTTATTATAATTCTCTAGAACTTTCAACTTTTCTTTCATTCTACTAATTTTAGAAAAAATAGAGCCTGTCTCAATTTCAATTGCAAACTTCTTTCCATTAATCTCAAAAACAATATCTGGTTTTTTAGTTACAAACAATACTGTCTCAACGTCTTTCTTTTCCAAAAATTCTGAAATGTTATGCGTTAAAAATAGATGGGTAAAACTCTCATTATGCCTTGGTTGTAAAAGGAAGTTTTCCATCTTGCCATTTAAAATATTTTTATATTTTTTAATTTGATATCCTTTTTTTAAGAGATATTCGACCTCATCTTTACTTATGTTTTTCTTATGAAAATATCTTTTATTCGAATCAACTTTTATGTTAACGTTCCTTCTAGGTTTTTCAGGGGGTTGTAATTTAAATAAATTTTCCACTTTAGGAGTATCTTCGCCATTCCATTTGTCTTCAAAATTTGATTCATCGATCTCTTCTTCATCTTGTTTCTCTAATAAGTTCTTAAATTTTATATGAGACCTATGGCGGAAGATTATTAGAAAGAAGAGAGAGATAAAGATAACAGAAAAGGCAATAAAAACAAAAGTAGGATTAATAAAAAAATAGAGTAAATTATTAGGAACGTCTCGAATATTTCTTTCAATTTCTTGAAGTTGCTGAGTAAAAGTGAGAGATAAAGCTATTGTTAAAAATAAAAATAGAGTAAATAAGCCATCAGTTTCCATAAGGTATTAGTTTTGCTTGGCCATATAATTTATTTACATAAATATAAATCTCAGCCATTTGAGTTTTCATTGTATCAATTTGAGTTTCTAGTAGTTCACTTTTATGTTCTGATTTAGTCAATCTTTTTTCTAACTCCGTTTTGGTTACGTCAACCAATAAATCCTCTTCACTAATTGTATCCCTCATTCCAAGCATTTCGGAATAATAATGTATCTTGTCAGACTTCTTCCATCCAAACCTAAATTTTAAGGCAGACTCAGATTTATATCTAGGCAACCAATAGCAACATGAACAATGTCTAAAATCATACATAGTTAAATCTGAATAATTCTGACCCGCCAAACTTTTTCCATCACCAAATAATTTTTTGGCCATTCTTTTCAAATAACGGTTAATTACTGGCGGACTAAATTTGAATAAATAGTCTTCCTCACCCAATTCATTTTCCTCAATATATCTTTTAATTAGTTCGGAGCAAATCATTAATTTAATCCTCCTTCCAAATGTTTTACTTATTTCATCCCGAATATGCAATTCTTTAAAGTCAGGAGATAAATCAGAAACTTTCAAATTCATTAATTCTGTTGGAGCTCGAATTCCTGTATCAAATAAAAACATAACAATCGTTTTATACTTCGAATTACAGCTTTCGGAGAATAGCCTAATTTGTTCTTCGTTTAGATATACCCATTCTGGCTTTTCTCTAGAAGAATCTAGATAAGTAGTAATATCCTCAACCTCTTTTCCCGCCTTTCTTGCGACTTTTTGATACCAGTGCCAGAACGCCTTAAATAATTTGACAAAGTCCCGTGTTGCCTTATATCTGCGCCCGTCTTGCCGTTTTATTAGTCCCCTTCGCATATCTACAAAAAAAGCGCAGAGTTGTTGCTCAGTCAATTCGGTTAAATCGTCAACTCCTAAAATCTCTTTAAATTTTCTAGTCAAAAAAGTTAATCTAAGTCGAATGGTGTTAAGCCTAATAAAACTTCTAGCACCCTTTTTTGAGGATAAGGAAGTATTAATCCCAAGCTCCATATCTGTTAAATATTGAAGGATTATGTCCGAATTTTGTTTAGAAATATCAGGAATACCTCCAAGTGCTAGAACTTTAGCTTTCCATCGAGCCAATGACTCTTCGTTTTTATGCGGATATATCTTCATGGTGTCAGTGTCTAAATGCTCCCCTTATATAAGTCTTGTCGACCACCCACTTGTGACACATCTTCTAGATTTTGTATGAGAACTCTAAAAATTTTTGTGACAAAACAGCGAGGTTATGGTGAAGGATTGTTCAAATTTTCGGTTTTCACTTTAGATTTTCACTTAAATATGCTTAGGGTAATTTTAAAAATACCAGTATTATTAGTTTAGTGAGGTGTGGTGCCTCAGACACTTAATTCTGAAGAAATTGAAATGGAAATAACTGGGAGAATATTAGAAAAGAATGCTCGGACTTTTTTAGATACATTGGAATTTATTACGCTTAAATCTCAGCAGCCTATGAATTTTCCCGAATATCTTGTCAAACTTGGAGAGTGGAGGGAAAGTTTAGTTAGGGGAACAATGGTGTATATTAGAGAAAGACCATCGGAAGAAGGAACAAAGGCAATAACTATAAGTTATATTTCAGAAGGCGGGGGAGTTTTAATGGAGATAAAATCAAATTCTGACCTTGAATATTCATCTCTGTTTGTAAAATCAAAACATTCTCTTCAAGGATATATTCCATTTCCAGAACAAGTAAGTGAAGATAAATTTGGAAATTCTGGCGAGTTTGAAGATAAATGTTTAGATTCAGAAGAACTAATGGAGAATTATTGTGGTGCAGGGCAAGGGTATCTTGAAGGTTTAGAAGTCGCTAAGGTTACTATATATAAGTGTCCTAATGGATGTTCAAATGGGGCTTGTATCTAAAAACATTTTGCTATACTATTGTTTTCCCCACCCAGAGTGTTGTCTCGCAACTCTGCGAATTTTCTTCGAAAATTCTTGCCACGCTGCACTCTCCTCCTTTTAGTCGTCGGGTCGTTGAACAAGAATTTAACGAAAAAATGCTCGGCTCGCATTTTTCCCAAATCGCCTTCGGCGACTTTGTCAAACTCCTTGTTAGGTGCTTATTTATGACCCGCCCAAAGACGTGCGCTAAAAAAATTAAATTTTTTGTCCTGGCTTTACTTCTTTCATTTTTTTATTTGGTAAATATGCAGAGCCAGGACCAACGATTTCAATCGCTTTTTCTGTTACAAAAAGTCCTGTGTTTTCTGGCAAAGCGATTAAATCTAATGGATATTTTTCTTTAAATTCTTGAATTTTTGCATTATCTTCTGGCTCATAATGACACCATAAATCATAATCCCTTGCAAAATGCATGGCTTCAAAATTTTTCAATCCAACATCGTTTGAGTCTGAAGCCATAGAAGGGATTATTGTTTTAGCACAAATTATGGCTCCTGCACTTCCTCCATAATATGGGATATTTCTTTTTATGAGCCTTTCAAGTTTTGGCAAAAATTCAAAATCTCTTAATTCTTTTAGAAGATAAAATGTGTTTCCTCCGCCAACATAAACTCCGCTAAATCTGTCTAATTCTGCTTCTGCCCTTTCTCGCAAATCTTTTTCTGTCCACATTTCAATTTTGTCTATTCCTAAAGGATTGAATATTTTGCTTAACCATTGAAAACATTCGGAATATGGATGTCTGTTTTCATCCATAGCAATAGGAATATACAAAAGAGTTTTAGATTTGTCAATAGCAGAAGCAAACTTTCTATCTAGTTCAGCGGATTTTTCTCCACCTCCTCCGCCCGACAAATACAATCTCATAAAATAGAAACACATTTTATCATTTATTAAATTATCTACGCACACGTCTTTTCCCACCCAAATCTACTGCACTCAAAACTCAATATTCAGTTGCGCGGTAGAATCAGCCATAAATATTCCTTTTTTAAAGAAATTTTCCCAGAATAGCTATTTCTATAAATAAAACGATTTTATTATATCTCTTGAAGAATTGGTTAAAAATGATTAAATATTGACATATTTTAAGCGTAGTTTTAATTTTTTTTCAAGTCTCTTTCTAAAAAGTTATCAAGGATTGCACTAAATATGTTCATTGTTTGACGAGGGGATCCATTCCAGCAATAGCTAGACATTTGATTTAATTCTATAACAAACGGGCCTTCTTTTTTTGAGACGCCAATGTCCATAGAATAATAATCAGGAAGAATCCCTTTATGTTTATCCACAAAACTATTTACAAAGTCTTGAATATCTTCTGGAATGCTTTCGGGGTTAGAGTGTCTTTCCGTAGTCGCTCCCTCCCCTTCAGCTATCCAACTTCGATATTCCAGTATTCCGTTAGCATCCTTTTCAATTTTAAGTGGTTCTGAAATAATTAATTCAGTTGATGGTTGAATATCAAAGTATAAGGGACCTAGTTCGGGTTTATGAAAATTCATACCTACGGGCAACCCATCCAGGAGAGATCTAGTAGCCTCTTTTACTCCAGAAACTCTTCCATACCGAGACGAAGTTTTAGTTTTAGTCTTAAGAAAAACTTTTCTTCTGCGAGAGAATTCCTTTACTTTTTTTTCTAAATCAGATGCATGAATTATAGCAACTTTTCTTTTTAGAAATTCAGACTGAACATAATCAGGCCAGTTATCAATAATTTCTATATCTTTTTCGCCAATATTGGAATCCGCACCAAGCTCTTTTATTAAATTGGAAGCAGCTCTTTCATATCCACAGAAACTTCTCGGAAAAATTAATCCATTTTCCATTGTTGCACCATTGTAAGGTGTTAGCTTATGTTTGCTTAAAATTTCCGCAGCTTCATCACAGCTCGGGACGGGATTAGAAGCACCTCTAAGGTCTACACTTAGTGTAAAATAAGGCACGCTCCTTTCTTTGCATACTTGTGCCTCATAATTTCTCCCAAGGTAAACATTATTAGTTTCTATGGGGATACCATATTGAGCCAAAAAACACACAGCTTTATTTTTTGAATCCGACATATTTTTAATTAAGTTAGTTAGTTTTAAAATATTGGTATACTTATGTATAATTTTTAAAGAAACCTCCCCCAAATAACTACGTTCATTTCAATCCTAGTATCTTTTAAAATAAGTCTACAATTTCTTTAAAAGATCAAAATAAAAACATTTATATCTTGTTGCCGAGTAGCAGTATTATGCCAAAAAAACTTGTTATGAAGGTATTTGCACGAGTAGATGCACCCATCTTTCCAAAAATTAGAACTAATCATTATTTAACAAATCAAGAAGGTTTTGGCAATATTCAAGAATCAATTGAAAATTCTATTTGTTTTGGCGAATTGGGAAAAGGTTTTTTTGGAAAGAAGCAAGGCATTGCACTTAATAGTTTGCATTATGGAAGTGCAATCGATGTACCATTTTTTACTAAATATAGAACCGCTAGAAATGAATTTGGAGAATCCTTAAGCACTCATTATAGTTTTAATAAAAATGGTGTCCCGATAAATATATTTTTATTGGTTAAAACTCCTTGGCGAAATTTAATAAAGGGAGATAATGGTCTTTATTCTTTACAGGGCGTAATTAGAAGTCCCGATAAGGAGTTACTTCCAAGAGTGGAATCTGAGTTAGTAAAAATTTTAGAAAAAAATCATAGTGATTTTTAATAAAATATATTTCAAAGTAAAAGAAAAAATGTAGGGCTATGCGTCGGGATTTTGATTAGTTAATGTTTAAAAATGATTAATTATTGACATATTTTAAGCGTAGTTTTAATTTTTTTTCAAGTCTCTTTCTAAAAAGTTGTCCCACCAAGATGCCAAGATTATGCTATGCGCGGACGGGGAATCGAACCCCGATCAACTGGTCACTTCAAATTCATCTTACGATAAATATTTGGAAGCCAGTTATTCTGCCTTTAAACTATCCACGCTTAAACAAAGCAAACGGGGAGCCTTTTTAAAATTTATGACAACACCTTTTTAGCAATTTTTAGTATATTATTAACCAATCTAACAATCTTAAAAAGTATAGAATAAAATAGGGGAATCGCGTGTGCCGGGAGTGAAACGAGTTGATGAACCCCGATCAATTGGTTGGAAGCCAATTATTCTGCCTTTAAACCATCCACGCTTAAACAAAATAAATGAAAAGCCTTTTTAAAATTTATGACACGATATTTTTGCTAATTTACCAAGCCCAATCACTTCATTTCTTTATGTAATTCCCTATGACATTTAGTGCATAAAATATCACATTTTTTTATTTCGTCCAAAACTTTTTCCATCGGCGCACCATTTCTAACCAAGGAGCTAATCGTGTCTTTTTTTTCGACGGGAAGTCTATGATGAAACTCCAATCCTTTTTCTTCTCCGCACTTAGAACATGATACAGTTTTTTTATATTCTCGAAACCAATTTTTTATTTGCTCTTTTCTTTTACTTTCTATATTTCTATTATCTTTTTTCAACTGAGAATAACTTGGACCAATATTTTTTTTCATTTTAATTTTTTTTGACAGGAACCTCCGAAGAGGTCCTCGTGCCCCGGTGGGTATTGAACCTTGGTTTCGTTCGCTTCAGTGTTTCACTAGCGGACGAGTGAGGACTTTACATCCGACTCCAAATCAACGGCCTTGACAGGAACCTCCGAAGAGGTCCTCGTGCCCCGGTGGGTATTGAACCTTGGTGCAAATCAACGGCCTTGACAGGATTTGAACCTGCGACGTCTTCCTTAGGAGGGAAGCACTCTAATCCAGACTGAGTTACAAGACCTTGTATTTTAAAATACTAAAAAGAATATTTAATGTTTTCTATCAAGATTGCAGGCCTGCGACGTCTTCCTTCGGAGAAGCACTCGTCATCTAGACCGAGGTTAGTCAAAAGAAGGTATCTTAAAATAGAATAGGACTTTTGACTGGCTGAGTAGAGGTTAGTCAAAAGAAGGTATCTTAAAACAGAATAGGACTTTTGACTGGCCGAGTTGGAGTTACAAGACCTTGTATTTTAAAATATTGAAAAGAATATTTAATGTTTTCTATCAAGATTGCAATATTTTTTAAAGTAAAGTTAATTGCAAAAATTATGCTAATGAAGATACTTGGAATAATAGACTTAATGGCAGGAATTCTTTTAATTTTTTCAGCAGGAATATCATTACCGTGGAGAATATATTTCATTTTTGGAGGAATTTTAATTTCAAAATCATTTCTTGGGGGAATTCCACAGGAGCCTGCAAGTATAATAGATTTTTTTGTGGGAGCAGCTTTACTTCTTTCAATACTAATAACATTTCCTTGGTATATTTCTTTAATCTTAGGAATTCTTGTTATTCAAAAATCAATATTTAGTTTTTTTTAAAATAGAAATAAGGATTAAAGCAAATCTTTAAAAATCGGTTTTTAATAACTTTTATATATAGATTTAAGTTTACATAAAAATGATAGAAGAAAAAAAATCAAATTTTGGAAAATTCCACGACAAAAACTACAAACTGCTATTGACAATTCCAGTAATACTTTTCATGTTATCAGTTTTTTACTTAGGAATATTTTATTCTAATAATGGAGATTTTATGTATAAAGACATTTCCTTGACTGGAGGAACTACAGTAACTATTTACGAAGATATAAATGTTGACGATTTAATGAGCTCTTTACAAAATGATTTAACTGAATTAAGTACAAGAACTATTTATGACGTAGTTTCAAGAGAACAAAAAGCATTAATTATTGAAACAACCAGCGAAGGAGATTTTACAAGAGAAAAAATTGAAGAATATCTTGGGCATGAGTTAAATTCTGAAAATTCAAGTTTTGAATTCACGGGCTCGACTCTTTCAGAAAGTTTTTACAAACAGTTAATTTTAGCAATCTTGGTAGCCTTTCTATTTATGGCGATTGTAGTTTTTATTATTTTTAGAACATTCGTTCCATCTATCGCAGTAATTTTTGCAGCACTTGCGGATATTTTAATGACTTTGGCGGTGGTAAATATTCTTGGAATGAAGCTTTCAACAGCAGGGATAGTTGCATTTTTAATGCTTATCGGTTACTCAGTTGACACGGACATTTTACTTACAACAAGAATGCTAAAAAGAGACAAAGGTTCCTTAAATAAAAGACTTTTTGGGGCATTTAAAACAGGTACAACAATGACGCTAACGTCCCTTTTGGCGATTCTTTTTGCGCTAGTAATTATTAGTTCTTTTTCACATACATTAGGACAGATATTTACAATCTTAGTAATAGGTTTAACTTTTGATTTATTGAATACATGGATAACAAATGCTTCAATTCTAAAATGGTATGTGGAGGCAAAAAAATGAAATTAACGTGGAGAATATGGATATTATTAATTGTTTTAGCACTTTCATTAATATCAGTTTTTATTACACCAAATTTTATGAAGAGTGGAGTTTTGGTTTCAAGCGTTGCTATAAACTCGACAGCCTTAGAGCAAGGATTTATGCAAGGACAAATTATATCAGAAGTAGATGGAGTAAAAATAAAAACTTTAGATGATTTTTCAAATTCAATTTCAAATAAATTTCAAACAGATGAAAGTGTAAAAGTAGTATTTCAAACAAGCGATGGGGAAATAATTTATTATTCAAAAAGCGTGCCAGAAATAACAGTGTCAGAAATTTCAAAAACAAATGTAAAAACAGGCTTGGATTTATCGGGAGGGTCAAGGGCATTAATAAAAGCAAAAGATGTTGATTTGACTTCAGAACAAGTAAATACTTTAATCGACGTGGTAGGTAATAGATTAAATGTTTATGGAATTGCAGATATGAAAATTATATCAGTAAGAGATTTGTCAGGAAATAATTTCATGTCTATAGAAATTGCAGGAGCAACTCCAGGCGACTTAGAAGAATTAATATCAAAGCAAGGAAAGTTCGAAGCAAAAATAGGAAACGATACAGTTTTTGTAGGAGGAGATAAAGATATAACTTCAGTTTCAAGAAATCCTCCAGAGGCAATAATTCAGAGTTGCGATCAGTCAAGTGATGGTTATTTTTGTAATTTTAGATTTTCAATTTACCTAAGTGAAGATGCAGCAAAAAGACAAGCAGATGCAACAAGTAAATTATCAGTAAATGCAAGTTCTGGCGGAAATTATTTATCAAAACCATTAGAGTTATACTTAGACGATAAGTTGGTGGATACATTATTAATTAGCGAAGGACTTAAAGGTAGAGCTACAACCCAAATATCAATTTCAGGGTCAGGAGAGGGTGCATCAAGAGAAGAAGCATATAACTCTGCAGAAGAAGATATGAATAAGCTTCAAACAGTTTTAATTACAGGAAGTTTACCTTATCAGTTGGAAATAGTTAAGTTGGATACAATTTCCCCAGTTCTTGGAAAAGATTTTATTCGTTCAATTTTTATAGCAGGAGCCGCTGCTTTGTTGGCAATTTCTTTAGTTGTTTTTTTAAGATATAGAAAAGTAAAAGCTTCGTTATTTTTAGTATTGATAAGTATATCAGAGGTTTTAATTATTTTAGGAATAGCGTCATTAATTAATTGGAATTTAGATTTACCGAGTATAGCGGGGATTTTAGCAACGATAGGTACAGGTATAGATAGTCAGATAATAGTTTTAGATGAGGCAAGGCAGGACAAAGAGATAAGCATAAAAGAAAGAATGAAAAGAGCAATGAAAATTATTATGGGGTCATACTTTACAGCACTTGTAGCATTACTTCCACTTCTTTGGGCTGGAGCAGGATTATTAAAGGGATTTGCAATAACAACAATAATAGGAATAACTGTAGGTGTTTTAATTACAAGACCAGCGTTCGTAGATATTGTTAAAAGAATGGAGGAATAAAAAATGTATCCGACTCAACATTTGGCAATAGGAATAATTTTTGCAGGAATTTTATTTATAATTTTTCCAGAAGTTTCATTATTTGGTTTCTTTCTAATTGTAGCTTCAACGGTTTTAATAGACGTAGATCATTATTTAATTTATGTCGGAATAACAAGAGATTGGAGCTTGAGAAATGCGTATAATTGGCACAGGGCGGCAGGAAGAAAAATAAAAAAATTATCACGCGAAGAAAAAAAAGAATTAAGATATTGTTTTTATATTTTTCACGGAATAGAACCTTTAGTTCTAATTTTTTTGTTTTCTTATTTTATTAGTCCTTATTTTTATTTCATTTTTATAGGAATGTCTTTGCATATGTTCTTAGATATAATATTTGGAATTTTTCATAGATATGGTTTTCATAAGGTATTTTTAATATATGATATTTATAGATTTGATAATGCGAGATTGGTGCATAGATTGTAATAAATTTATTTTTCATAAAGTTTTTCTATTACTTTTGTTGATGACGTTGGGTTTAGGGGGTTTAATGCACTTCTTTTTATAAGTTTTAATTCTATCCCCATATTTTTACATAGTTTGCTTTTTTCTTCAATAGCAGAATCATCATCGTTAAGAATATAAATATTTGGCTTTATTTTTTTAAGATTATCGTAGTGATCTATTTTTCCAGGAAGCATATCTTCTCCTCCTAGAATGGCATAATCTACATAAGACAGAGAAGACACTAGAAAGATCCGATCTTTTTCCGAATTTATGGGGCGACTTTCTCCCTTTAATCTTTTAATAACTATATCTTTTCCAACACTTACAAATAGAATATCGCACAATTCTTTACATTCAGCAAAAAATAGAGCATGACCGGAAACAAGAATATCAAAGCATCCAGAGCAAAAACCTATTTTTTTACCATCTTTTTTTAATTTTAAAATAGTTTGTTCAATTTCATCTGGATTTAGTATTTTTGTTTTTTCAGCGTTGGGTTTCAATAAATTTAATTCTAAAATATTCTTCATTTCAAATTCTGGCTCTATTATTTGAAGCCCTCGTTTTTTTGCCTCTATTTTAATTTGTTCTTTATTGTTACAATAAAATACAAAATATCCACCACCGCCCGCCCCACATAATTTTCCACCCAAGGCGCCATTTTTAAGCATAGCATTATACACATCATCAATTTCATTGTTTGTAGATTCTGGAGCAAATCTTTTTTGAGCATCCCAGTTTAAAGACATAATTTTAGCTAGTCGATAGTATTCTTTTTCTAGAATAGCTTTTGCCGCCATTGTTCCACATATTCCAATATCCCTAAGTGCGGTCATATGCTCTGGTTTTTCTAATGCGACATTTCTTCTAACAATCTTTGCAAGATTTTGTGCAGGTCTCTGAATTCCGGAGTGAACAAGTATCAAAGAGTCTTGAAAATCTTTTAATTTATGGTCCATTTCAGATATATGTAATTCAATTTCGAAATCTTTTTCTTGTCCATTGTTCTTTCCAAATCTTAAAACATTTAGTCCCCCAGTTCCTATAGCATATTGATCTTGTCTGCCGATTTTATATCCAATCATTTGATTTTCAATTTTAAAAATAGTTTCTGCAAGATCTCCAGGAGTAGTATATATTTTTCCATCATTAGAATAAGTAGTCATTAGTGAGAGTTGCTCTAATATAAGGGCTCCTGTGGAGCTTGAGATCCCACCTCCAGGAATATATGGAGTGAAATTGATAGTATTTTCTTTAAGGTGAACATAAGGACGTATGGCAACATTAACAACATGTCCGTCAAAATGTTTACAAAAGTCGGGCAAGTCAATCCATCCACCTGCAAAATCAATTCTTAACGGAGTTTTAAATTCTTTCATAATTTTAAAACATAGATACAATTTTTAAAGATTGTTGTGGAAAGCCATATAATATTAAGAGGCCTTTCTGTGGACACTTTTAAATAGTTTTTACATTTTGAAGTATAATGGAGAGAAAAACATTAACAAGGTCTGTATTGCAGGATGTATCTTGGAATATGATTTCCGCAGTATTTTCAAGAATCGGAGCATTAATATTTGCAATTCTTTTAGCAAGATTTTTATTGCCAGAGAAATTTGGAATATACAGTTTAGCAATGTCTGTTGCATTAATATTTATGACATTTGCAGATATGGGGATAAATCACACATTAATAAGATATGTTTCAAAAGAAATTGCCGAAGGGAGGAAGGATTCTGCGGGAGAGCATTTTAAATATATATTAAAAATAAAGTTGTTTTTATCTATTTTTTCTTCAATTTTTTTGATGGCTTTGTCATACCCTCTTTCTATTTTTATTTTTAAAAAGAGTTTTTTAGTGATTCCACTATTTGTTTTAGGATTTTATATTTTTATAACAGCGATAGAGGGGTTTTTTTCTTCATTATTTTATGTTACGAATAAGGTTAAATTTATATCAATAAAGGAGTCCATTTCACAAATATCAAGGATATCTTTTTTATTGATAGTATTTTTTATTCTTCCAAAAGAATATCACATAATTGGAGTGATATGTGCATTGTGTTTAACATCGCTATTAGCACTATCCTTTGATATGTATTATTCTAAAAAGTTTCTGCCATTTCTTTTTGCAAAAAGTAAAAAAACAAAAATAGATAAAAGATCGGTGTTAGTATTTCTTGGATATTTAGTAGCGGGAAGTTTTTCTTTGGCCTTCTTCTCAAATGTGGATATGGTAATGCTTGGAATTTTTTTAGAGGATGTATCTTTTATAGGGTTTTATAGAGTTGCTTTTTCTTTAGTTTCAAGTGTGGGAGGATTAATAATACTTTCTCCAATATTAATTACAGCGTTTGCGAGAGTTAGTGATAAAAATTTACAAGAAACTCTGGATAAAATAATAAAATATTTGGCAATAATAATAATACCAGCAGCATTTGGAATAGCAATCTTGGGAAAATATTTTATAAGAATTATTTATGGGTACGAATATTTGGGGGCAAGTTTACCATTACTTTTTTTATCATTTGTATTAATAGAGTCATCATTTACAGGAGTAATATATTCTGTTTTTTCTGCAAAAGGTAAGCCAAAATCATATACGAAGGTTATGATAATTTCAACTATATTAAATATAGTTCTTAATTTTGGGTTAATATATTATTTAATAAATATTTCAGAGCTTTGGGCAATAGGGGGAGCAGCAATAGCAACCCTCATAAGTAGATATTTTTATTTTTTCGGGCTAGGATTTTTCTTGAGAAAAGACTTGAGATTAAAATTCAAAACACATTTTTTAATAAAGCCAATTTTATCATCAGGGATAATGACAATAATGTTAATTTTAATATTAAAAGAAGTTAAAGACATAAATATATTTAATGGAATTTTTCTTATATTATTAGGGGTTTTTGTATATTTTTTATCTTTATTTTTACTTAGAGGATTTTCTAAAAAAGATTTATATTTAATAAAAGAAATTTTGCCTCAAAAGAAAAAAGCGCAGGATACAGTAGTTCTTTCGCATAGAGGGCTTGATCCATCAAGTGACAACTTTTTTTCGGAGAGTACATTAGAGGCATTTAAAAGTCATTTAGATAGGGGTTTTGGAATAGAGTTCGATATGGGTTTTTCAAAAGATTCAGCAATAGCTTATCATGACGAAACATTAAAGAGAATGACGGGAAGCAAAAATATAAAAAAAATAGAAGAAATAAGTTTCAAGGAGCTAAAAAAAATTGAAAAAACTTACAATATTAAGGGGTCCATACCAAAATTAAATAAAGTCTTAGAGCTAATTCAAAAATCAAATTCAAAGATAAATGCTTTGCATATAAAGGGACAAATGCAAACAAAAGAAAAGTTGGAAAAAATAAAAAAGGAATTAGTAGCGTATCAAGATATATTTGACAGATTAATTATTTTTGATTTAAAACCACATTTTGCAGTTGCTTTAAAAAAAAGATTTCCAAAGTTGCAATTGGGGATTTCAGTAGCCCATGATTATGATATAAAAAGATATGGAGAGTGCGTATCAAATACACTCTTTTCCATTAAAGAGGCGGAATATTATAAAGATATATATAATTGGGCATGGATGGATGAATGGGATTTGCTTGATGAAAATAAAGAGAAGAAAAGATTTTATACAAAAGAGGTAGTTAATAAGCTAAGGCAGGGGCAGTATAAAATTTCAATAGTTTCCCCAGAGTTGCATGGAAGCTCACCAGGCTTATTGGGGTCAGAGTCACACGAAGACGCAAAGGACAAAAGAGTGCTATTTAAAAGAATAAAAGAAATACTAAAGCTTTTGCCAGACGCCATTTGTACGGATTATCCAGAAGAAGTCTCAGAAGTTATATCAAAAAATTAGGCCAGGTATTTATCGTCTTTTGCGCCAGGAACTTTTACGACGATATTAGTAGAGTCCGTAAGTGCTTTAAAATCAGCAATTTCTCCAGGGGCGATAATAACAATATCTCCCTTGGTATATTCCACACCATTCATAAGAACCTTCCCAGAAGTTATAACAGTTAATTCCGTTGCAATCTTATGATAATGCTTATTTTCGGTATCTCCCTCCTTATAATTTCGATAAGAAACTTCACAGTTTTGTGTTTTTAGGGCAGTAGGCTCAAAGTCACCAACAAACCAACCACGGGTCATATCATTTATATTAAGTTTTTTCATTTTGCTTACATTAAAGTGCCCTAATGGGTTTAAATATCTTTTTCAGGGGAGCAGTCAGATAATAATTCCTGCGAATTTTATCTTTTCTTTGTATACTTTGAATAAGTCCTAAGTAATAATTATACAGCCTCCATAGAAAAAATGTACTTTTAGTAAGAATTATTTTTACAAAAGGAATTTTCATGGAAATCAGAAGGGCTTCAATTATTGCTTTAGGAAAAAGATATTTTGTGTATAAAACAAAAAGAGTCCCAATGGGATCATTCTCTAGAATCATATGATTTTTATTATAAACATCTTTGTAGACATCTTGAATAAGCCCTTCTTCTGTGGCTCTTTTAAAAAGGCTTGTTCCTGGGTAAAGAGTTAAGGAGAAAAGAGAGATAGTTACGGGCCTTCTAAGATTCATTATAAATCGAAGAGTTTCAATTTTTGTATATTCTTTTTCCCAAGGATTGTCTAAAATAAAATCATAGCAAAGCTGAATATTATTTCTATATTTTTCTAAAAGATTGGTGACGGTAATTGATTGTTTCCTTGATGCAAGTCTCCCAAAAATTTCATTATTTACAGTATCACTGATGCTTTGGATTCCAATTTCTAGCCTAATCATTCCTGCAGAGATAAGAGCAAGGACTTTTTTATTATTAATAGAAGTAGGGGTTGATGCACAAAAAAATGGAAGTCCAATTTCTTTTTTGTATAGATGACAAAAGTCCTTTAACTCTTGCGTTGACTTTGCACAAAAGTCATCATCGACAAATCCAATAACAATCCCTTTTGGTAAGATTTTTTTTACACTTTTTAATTCTTTAATAATATGATTGGAGTTTCTTCTTCTTATTTTTGCAAAGTTAGGGTCAATATTAATTAAGGAATCATTGAGACAATATTTGCAACGATAGGGACACCCACGACTAGTTAGAATGTAATAATAATTCTTATAGTATTCTTTTAAAATTTTTTTATCTTCGCTAATTCTTCTAATTTTTCCATTATAAAGAAAAAGCTTATTTCTTAAATTTACTTTTGGAACAGGAATGGCATTTAAATCTGGAACACACCCAGAAAGTTTGTTTCTAATTATTTCATTGCCTTTTTTGCAGTAGATGCTGGCAATATTATCAGTTCTTTTTTTTGCACTAATTCTTTTTGCTAATTCCACTAGGGCCATTTCGCCCTCTGCAACACAGACGTAATCAGAATATTTTAAGCATTCTTCTGGCTCAACGGTTGCATGTATCCCACCAGAAACAATTGGAATATTCCATTCTTTTATTTTTTCAGAAAGTTTTTTAAAAATATAAAAAGTATTTGTCATGAGAGATATGCCGATTAATTCAACCCCAGTAGTCAATTCTTTTATTTGGGAGATGATGTTGTTAAGTTGAGATTCTGTGAGTTCTTTATTTGTAGGAAGGTGAAGGTAATCGCATTTAATATTTTTTTCTATAAGACATTCTTGTAAAATAGGTAAAGATAACGATGGACTGGTTTCAAGTCCAATTAATAAAACTTTCATTTTTCATTTTTTATAATATATGGACGAAGATTGTCCCAAGAAATAATCTTTTTAAAGTGAAATTTAATAAAGGCTTTTAGTTTAATTTTTTTAGAAAATTTTCCAAGTTTCTTTGAATCAACTTTATATTTTCCCATTTTTCCGTGTCTCCAGTTGAGAGTTTTACATTTAGAGAAGACATTAAGTCTAATTATTATCTTTTTTTTATACCAGTCTAAGCTTAGCTTTACGTCTTCGCCCTGATTCCAAAAAAGTTTATTATCCCATCCAATTTTTCTCCAGACAGATTTTTTTAAAATATAAAAGGCTCCATCAATATATCCAAATTTATCCCAGTCTTCATATTCTAAGAGACCAAGTTTGGCAATCCTGCTGGCCGTAGATCCACGAGTTATCCAGTCACCGCACCTTAGGTTGTTTTCATCAAGAATTGGGCAAGACAGAGCTTCAAAATAATTACCGTATCTTTTCATTCCAGCAAACCATTCTTTATCTAAAACAATGCGATCATGCATTACGCATAGGTTTTCATATTTTGAATTATTGCAAATAATATTTTTCTTTTTTGTGATCCACCCAAGTTCATCTTTTTCTCTAAATGGGATATATCTAAAATTTTTCTCAGATCTATTAAAATAGTTTCCACAGACAATTATTTCATATTTAGGAATATTTTGTTTTTTTATTGCAGATATTTGTTTTTCAACCCAACCATTTTTTTTACCATTAGTAATTATTCCAAAAGTCCATTTATCAATAGAATCATTTTTATTTAATTCTGGAATATGCTTTTTTATTATTGCAATATGAATTTTTCCTTTTTTAAGAAATTCAGTATAATTTTTACCAACAAGCTCTTTTATCTCTTTTTTTAATTTACGAGTAGAAATAATATTATTATGTTCAAATTCCAAGATGATTTTTCCACCGACCCTGCAATAGATGAGCATTTCCTTTAGTAGTATATTATAAAACTTTGTAGAATTAATAAGGTTTCTGGAGAAAATTAAATCAAGACTTTCAGGTTTAAAGTAATCTCTAAGAGAATACAAGTTATTGGGATTTATATAAACATGCTTAGAGTTTTGAAGAACATGCTTTTTGGACAAATCAATTCTAAGGTTGTCTAATTTCTTTTTTTTCGTCATCTTTAGCTTCTTCTATATTTATTTTTGGTTGCTCAAAAGAAACGACAAATTTTGGAATAATATCTCCAAGCCTTAGAAATTTTAAAAATTTATAAAAATCCTTTGGAGTACCAAGTCCATGAACAAATTTAGGCCTACATATTCCAATTTTTTTCCCACGTCGTATCATATAATTATAAATTGGAGCTACAAAAAACTCACCATTAGTACGATCTTCTTCTTCAATCATTTCTTTTGCTGCCCAAACAAAGTCCCTACCCTTTAAAAAATAATACATACCAATATTAGCTTTTCTGCTTATTTGAACTTTTTCAGCAACCTCTTCGACAAATCCATCTTCTCCAAGCTTTGAAAAACTCCATTTAGAATTATTCGCATAAAAAATCGGGATTATCCCGTCAGCCCTTCCGCGACTTTTATTAATTTCTTTAATAAGAGTTTCGCCATCAATATAATGGTCTGAATCAGTAATTAAAAGAGGTGTTTCATTGTCAATGTATTTTTCTGCAAGAAGTACAGTGCATGCAGCACCCTCAGTAACCGTATCTACAACGACAATTTCAACATTATTATGAAAAATCTCTAGAAGTCTTTTGTCTATTCTATGATTGGTAACATGTTCTTTTAAAACAAGAAAGATTAAACGATCGTTTTGATTAAGTGGAATAGAAGAGAGTGCCCATTCCACCATGGGATGCCCCGCGACATCAATAATGGGCTTTGGTTTAGAAAATTCAAGGTTTTTATCAGCTTCTTCTAAAAATCTACTGCCCCTGCCAGCCATTGGAATTACTATGTTCATATTATTTTTTATTAAAAGCCATATTTAAAGATAGTTGTTTTAAAAGCTATTCTTTATTAGGGAATAATGTTTTTCAAATTTTATTAGGTCCTCGGGAGTACCCATGCTATGCATTTTATCCTCATCAATATGAATAGTTTTAATTTTACCAGATTTGAGAATAATTTCATTGTAAACGGGGCATACAAAAAATTCACCATTAATAGAAACATTTTTTAAGATCATTGATTCTGCGGCATCGCAGAAATATTTGCCCTTAGAAAAATAATATATTCCAGATGTTGCCCTATTACTTATCGGTTTTTTCTCGGCAACCTCCGTAACCTGGCCGCTATGGTCAACTTTAACAAAGCTCCACTTAGGATGAGTAGACGAGAATGTTATTATGTTTCCGTAAAGATCTTCACTCGAGGATATTTTTAAAAAATCATCTATTGAAATATCAAGATATTGATCAGAGTTTGCAATAATTAATGTGTCCTCATTGTTAATATGGGCCTTGGCGAGCAATACACTGCATGCTGCACCAGCAGTCGGGTTGTCGGTAGGAATAATTACACAGTTAGGGGTGATAAGGTTTAGGAGATTTTTCATAGAATATTTATCAAGATGCTCTTTTCTGACAATAAAAATAAATCTATGTGGAGCTGCTGGCTTAAGGTTTTCAATAACAATTTGAATCATAGGTTTGCCAGATATTTCAATCAATGGCTTTGGAAAAGTATACCCCTTTTCAATAAAGGGCGTACCCATTCCAGCCATGGGGATAACAATATTTATCATTTTGAGTTAACCTCATTGATAAAACTTTTTATCTTTTCGTAATTAACTTCATTAAATCCAGAAACTTCACAGGTGTGAGCTCCAGATGCCTTTGCAGCCGCAATTCCATGAGGGGAGTCTTCAATTATAACGATTTCCGATTTTGGAATATTTAGGAGCTCAAATGATTTAAGGTATATATCTGGAGCAGGTTTTGATCCAAATCCCTCATCATTGCCAATAAAAAAATCAAAATATTCAATGATGCCAGATTTTTTAAGCATTATTTCAATGCTTTCTCGTATGGAGTTAGAACAAACAGCTAATTTGTATCCGTCAGATTTCAATTTAGAAAGCATAAGCTGTTTATCGAAGAAAGGTTTGCATTTAGTCAAAATAACATCTTTTGTATAATTCTGTTTAAGTGAATTTGTAAATTCATGAAGTTCTCTTGGATATCCTTTTTGCACAGAAAGCATTTCTAATTTTTTCCTAGTAGGTAACCCATTGTACTCGCCAAGATGCATATCTCGATTTATTGTATATCCAAATAAAGCAAGGGCTTTATTTAAGGCTTCATAATGCCATTCTGTAGCATCAACAAGAACTCCATCTAAATCAAAAACAATAGCCCTTATCATAAATAGAAAAAATTAACTTTACTTAATAAAGATTTCTAGCCAAGAGAATATATAAAGAGAGTATTGTGCGACAAAAATAATTAAAAGGGGGAAATTTTTAGTAGTTTAATGAAAATAATGTTGCTTAATCTACATGGAGATACAAATATGACAGCAGCGTATTTACACGCATTTTTAGAAGGAAAGGGTTTTGATATTAGATCGGTACATTTTGGAAGGCTAACATATAAGTTTTCTCCACCTTCTAGTAAAGATAAGAATGCACTAAGAAGGCTTTATCAAAAGATAAATCCAGATGTAGTTTTAATGAGTGTGAATTCTATGAGTTTTTGGAATGCAGTAGAGTTAACAGGAATATTAAAAAAAGTTCCAGTAATTTGGGGGGGGCTTCAGCCAATGATAGATCCGGAAAGTTGCTTAAAGCACGTAGATATAATAGTAAGAGGAGAGGGGGAGGGTGCAATAGTGGAGCTTCTAACTAATATAGATAAAGAAAAACCAATAAATAAGATAAAGAATGTTTGGATAAATGAGAACAAAAAGATAGTAAAAAATCCATTTCGCCCACTAATTACAAATCTTGATGAGCTTCCCTTTCCAGATTATTCTTCAAAAAACAAGTTTTATATATTAAGCGGCAAGATTTACAAAGAAAACCCACTTCCACATAATAAGTATGAGTACAATATAACATCTTCAAGAGGCTGCCCATTTTCTTGCAAATATTGTGTGAATCATATATATAATAAGGTTTTTAACAACAAATATTTAAGAAGAAGAAGTGTAGAGTCAGTAATGAATGAGTTAATGTTGGCAAAAAAGAATTACCCGAAGTTAAAATCTATTAATTTCTGGGATGATGTGTTTATTAATGATATATCTTGGCTAGAGGAGTTTTTAAAAAAATACAACAAGGAAATAGGATTGCCATTTTTTGCATACGGAAACGCAAAATATGTAAATAATAGGGCAATAAAGATGATAAAAGATTCGGGTGTGATATTTTTTGACCTTGGGATTCAGAGTGGTTCAGAGTATATAAGAAAAGATGTCTTTGGAAGAATAGATACAGATGAGGACATTTTAAAGGCGGATAAAATACTTGCAAGATATAATATAACAAGGGGGTATGATGTTATATTTTCTGAATTTGAAACAGAAGAGACTTTTAGGAGGGGTATAGATTTTTTTCTGAAATTAAATAAACCATTTAAGGTGCAAAGAAATGTCTTAGCCTACTACCCAAATTTTGAAATAACAAAAATAGCATTAAGAGAAAAAAGAATTGCGAGGGAGCGGGTGGCGAGCTATGGAAAAGATATAACTTCCCAGATTATGAGCAAAAAGGAGAGTAAGAAATTTCCATTAATGAATTATTATTATTTTATTGGAAAAAAAATAATTCCAAACTTTTTTGTTAGATATATGATAAAAAAAGAATGGCATAAAAAGCATTCAAGTAAAATGGTATTTACAGGAGAATTAATAAATAGAATGGAGCATTTAATATATTCCACAAAAAGCATGGTTTTCTGGTTTTTTAGGGGAGAATGGGGGTATCTTAAAAAAAGAGTTCTAAATAAGAGGGACTTAGTTTAAAATGAAAAAGGTACTATTGTATGCAACAAGACCAACTCAGCATACTTCCTTAAAGCTCATGTTGAGAAATCCACCAAGTGGGTACAAATTCATAGTACCAAGAGATAGGAAGAAAAATATATTTAAGATATTATCATCTTCAGAAACAGTAAAAAAATTTTATAAAAATTTTATAAAACCTTTTTTTAATACGTATTTTATATATAAAAAATTAAATGCCCCAAGTGTACCATGCGATTCGGATTTACTTTTCTCTACGGGATCACTATTAAATGAAAAAAGACCATGGGTAATAGAAATACTTGATCATCCAGCTTCAATGAGCGGATATAGCTACTCTCTTTTTCTAAAGGAAATACCGGTTTTGGAAAAAAAACTACTTTCAAATTATTGTAAAAAAATAATAATTGTAAATGAGGCAAGTCTGAATATTATGGAAAAGCATTTTTCAAAGGAGGTTACAAAAAAGTGTGAATTAGTAAGAGCTGCAGTAGATAAACAAACTTTTAAAAAAGATTATTTTAAGAAAAAAATAGAGATACTTTTTATGGGATCAATAGCAAACCCAGATGATTTTTACATGAAAGGAGGACTAGAGGCCTTGGCAGCATTTTCTAAAGTATCAGAAGAATATTCAAATATACATCTAACGGCTGCATGCAAAATACCAGGAGAGGTAAAAAAAGTCTATAAGGATAAGAGAAATATAGATTTTCTAGAAGAAAGTCCGCCTCAACCAGTATGGAAACAGATGCAAAGAGATACGGATATAGGACTTCAGCCAGGACACATTTATCCGTTAATGGGATGCTTAGAGCCTTTAAGTATGGGGACACCGGTTATAATGCTAGACACATGGGGGGTTCGAGATTACCTAGATAATGAAGAAGACTCGATATTAATAAATCCATCAGAAAAAATAACCTCATACAAAGATTTAGAATATCCATTAAACGTAAGGGGAAAAAAATTTATGCGGGAAATAAAAAATACAGATAAAAGAGTAGTAGAGGATATAGTAGTGGCGTTAAGAAGGTTAATAGAGGATGGCAATTTAAGAAAAAGGCTTGGGGAGAAAGGAAGAAAAAATGCTTCAGAAAAATTTTCATTGAAAAAAAGAAAGGAAAAACTTAAAGATATATTTGACAATGCCATAAAGTGATAGAATGGATCATTATAAATCATTTATAAGCAATCATTTCAATATGCATAACTCCTAAATTTTTAGGCAATAGTTTTAATAAAAAATGAATAATTTTATTTCTTCCACAAATAACATAATTAAACTTTTTATTTTTAAGTTTATAGAAAAGTTTTTTAAGATGACTTTCTACAAATAAATAATAGTGGGCATCATTATTTCCAGAATGTCCAAATCCCTGATTATTTTTATATTGAACATCAAGAGCTATGTTATGTTCGTGACTTTTAAATATGTGAGTAGGGAGATATCCAGCGTAATCAGTTCTTATATAGACTTTGCCACCTTTCTTTAATACTCGATAAACTTCTTTTGAAAAATTATCCAGATTTTTAATGTGTTCTAGAACGCATTTAGAATATACTTCATCAAATTCATTATTTTTAAATGGCCATTTTTTATTCAAATCACAAACTAGAGTAGTAGTGGAAGTTTTACAAATATCTATTCTTTCTGTACCGTATTCTTGATTTCCGCATCCAACATTTAAAATTCTTTTTCCCATTCTCTAAGTACGCCCATTTTTATCTTTTTAATGTTTTTTATACAGTAGAATAGGCTTTGATAATAGTATTTCCATTTTAGATATGCACTTGTTTTAAAAGTTAAAAGATTCAATGTTCTAAGTAGAGATATTCCAAAGATTGACCAGGAAAAAATCATTTTTTCTTTTAAATTGGAATTTAAATTTTTAAAGTTAAAATAAAAATGATCAACCTGATTAACATAACTCATTCTTTTCGTGGGGTATCTTTCAGAGCTAGAGGCCATATGTGTAATTTTTGCATAAGGAGTAATAATGAGTGAATTTGGAAATCTTTTATACAATCTATACGAAAAGTCAATATCTTCTACAATAGTATATCCAAGAAGATTTTCATCAAACTTTTGAAAATCAAAAACTTTTTTTTTATAGCACATATTTACACCAGGGATCCACTGAGCAAAAACATTATTTTTTATCCGAGGGGCATTAGTGTTTCCATATGCTGAAATAATACGATATCTACATTTTTCAGAAAAAGGAAGAAAGAATATTCTTTGTATAAAAGATTTTATTTTATTTATTTTATTTATTTCTTTTGTTAGCACCAGTCCAGCACAGGCTTTTGTTTCTGGATTATTTTTTAAAATTTTTTTTATTTCCTTAAAATAATTCCTTCCAATATAAACATCATCATCTAAGAAACAGATTAAATCGGATTTTTCAGAAGAATAATTTACTCCAATATTTCTTGCAATTGTTATAGATGGAATTTTCGAGTAAATATATACAAGCTTTTTTTCATTAATAGTTTTAATAAGATTTTTTGTAGCACTTCCTAAACTTTGGTCAACCACTATTATTTCTTCAATTTCATCTATGGATTTCAATATTGATTTAAGCGTTTTATCTAGATCGTCGTATCTATTGTATGTTGGAATTACAACGCTAATCTTCATTTCACTACCTCAAGTTCAATATCTAAAAATTGAGCAGGAAAAATATGGGAAAAATAATGGGCCCATATCTTCTTTGAAATATCAAAGGAGTTAATTATTATCTCAAGAGGTTTAAAGAATTTTTGAAATACAATTTTGCGTTTTTTTATATTAAATCTGGCATGTGAGTAATAATTAAGGCCATCTTCTGGTCTAAAATAATTAAAGGTAAAATAAGTATAAATTGACCTATGCGTGGGATCGCAAAAACTCCAAACGCTAGGAAATATGGGGACAATAATTTTGATTTTTGCCCCAGCTCTAGAAATTCTCCAAAGCTCTTCTATAGGTAATTTGATATCATTTAAGTGCTCTAGCACATTGTCACAATAAATAAATTTAAATTCATTATCTTTAAATGGATAGGGAAACCGATTTAAGTCATGTACAATGTCAATACCATCAAGTTTTATAATATCAAGATTCACAAAATCTTCAATAATTTTTTTTCCACACCCGATGACGAGTTTGTTGCTATTTCTCATATTAGATTCTTTGTTTCCCACTTAAAAAACCTTTCCAAAATCCAATAGAGTATAAAATATTAATCATTAGAGATAATGGAAAAATCCAAAGAATTCCTCCAAAAAACATTTTTCTATAGGGAAATTTGATCCAAAAAAGTGGCCATCCTATAAAGGGAAGCGATTTCAAAATGCCAATATACCACCCAGTCATTTCTTTTCCATAAATTCTAACGAGACATCCAAACCCTTCGCTTATTTGAAGTTCTTTTTTTAATCGATTATTAAAAGTATGTTTATGAAAATGAAAAACCTTGGTTTGAGGATATTTTATCTTTCCAACTTTTTTAAGCTTTAAAAACATGTCAAAATCTTCTCCAGCCGTTCTAAATGTCTTTGAATTAAATCCACCAATTTTTTCTAAAGCACTTTTCTTATATGCGCATCCTTTTTCGTCCATAAGGGGAGTAATAATTTTTTGTTCTTTTGCTGAAAAAATTCTTGCAAAAAATCCAAAATTTTTCCAAAATAGTTTTGGCAATTCAACTTTTGAAACAGTGCACACAGTATTATTATCCTCAAGGGGTTTTATTAATTTTTTTAGCCAATCTTTTGATGATGGAATGCAGTCTTGATGTAGGGTAATAACGATTTCAGTTTTTGCTTGTTTTATACCATAATTCATTCCTTCGGCAAGCCCCATTCCAGATACTTTTATAATTTTAATTTTCCATTCAAAATCTTGATTGGAAATAGCATTTTCTATTTTTTTCATAATTTTTTTATCAGGATTATATGTAGGAATTACAATCGTTATATTTTTACTTTCTTCCATACTCTCAATTCCCCACCAAATTTTATAAACCTTGCCGCCGTTCAAGAGTAAATGAAAATATTGGAATTAACAAATTATTCGTCTGGAATTTGTGGAGTCTGGCAAAGAGTTAAACAAGAATCTTTAGAATTATCAAAAAAGGGACATGACGTAAGAGTATTTTCTTCGAATAAGGTAAAGAGCTCAGAAGAAATAGCTCCATCACATGAAAAAATAGAAAAAATAGAAATAACAAGATTTCCAGCAAAAAAAATAGGTGGAGAATCTTTTTTAAATTGGAGTTTTAAAAAAGAGGCAATAATTTTTAAACCAGATATTATAATAGCCCATAGCTATAGGCATCCCCATACAACAAAAGCCATAGGTATTGCAAAAAAAATAAATGCAAAAGTCTTTTTAGTAACACACGCTCCATTTGGTAGAAAGGAGACAAGGTCATTTTTATCAAACCAAATAACATATATTTATGACAAGGTTGTAGGTCCATTTATTTTAAAAAAATTTAATAAGGTAATTACAATAACTAAATGGGAAAATAAATATTTAAAAAATTTGGGAGTGCGTGATGAGCATATTTCATATATTCCAAACGGAATACCAGAAGAATTTTTCAATATACCCAAAGAAAAAGAGGAAAATAAAATTCTTTTTTTAGGAAGAGTTTCGCCAATAAAAAATTTGGAAGTTTTAATAGAGTCAATGTCTAAAATTAAAGATAAAAAAATAAAGCTAGAGATAGTAGGACCTGCAGAATCAGAATATTTATTAAAATTAAAAAAACAGGTAAAGGATTCAGATTTGGAAAAAAGAATTATATTCTCAAAGGGAATATATGACTTGAATAAAAAAATAGAAAAAATAGATGCTTCAAATATTTTTGTTTTACCAAGTAAAAGTGAGGGAATGCCACAAGGATTAATAGAGGCAATGGCAAGAGAAAGAGTGGTAATAGCCAGTAACAATGAAGCAGCAAGAGAATTAATTAAAGATAAAAAAAATGGATTTCTTTTTAAAATTGGAGACTCAGAAGAATTATCCAAAAGTATAGATTTAATATTAGGTAAAACAAATTCAAAAGAAATAGCGGAAATAAGAAAGTTGTCAAAAAAGTCAGTGGAAGCTTTTAATTGGAATAATATTATTAAAAAAATAGAAAAGACTATTTCTATGTAAATCATTCACAATAAACAATAAAAACTCAATTTTCTTCTATTTTTCATGGAAAGAGATATAATAGATATAGCAAAATCAGATTTTAAAGAATCAGATAAATTAATTTCAAAATCTCCATTAATGCCAGAAAAATTTATTTTTAAAAATAGTAAGCCAGAAAAAAAATACGAACCTGAATCCACAGCCAAATTAAAAAATAAATTAAGCAAAAAGGAGAAAGTAAAAGAATGGATAAAAGTTAGAGATAATCAAATATTTTTAGGAATTATGCTTTTTGCTATAGTTGTGAGATTATATTATTTTTGGATAACTAAATCACAAGCTCTTTGGTGGGATGAGTCTGATTATTTGGCATACGCAAAAACATTGGCAGGGATGGGAACAAGTTGGGTTATAACCTCCCAGCATAATTCTTTATTTCCATACATGGTAGCATTATTTTTTAAGATTGGAATTTCAGAGATGATTATAAAGTTCATTTTAGAAATAATCCCTTCAATAATTTTGGTTTTTCTAACTTACAAAATATGCGAAGGGATATATAAAGATAAAAAAATGGCATTAATTTCAACCTTTGTTATGGCGGTATTTTGGAATATATTATTCAATTCAACAAGGTTTCACTTAGAGGCACCAGCATTGATGTTTGCATTTTTAGCTATATATTCATTTTTTATAGGATACGAAAAGCGCCAGAAGATATTCTTAAAGATAAATCCAAATTGGGCAATTTTATTAGCAGTAATCTTTACGATTATTTCATATTCAATAAGAAGAAATTACGCATTTTTTGGAATTTTCTTTTTAATATATATGCTTTTTACAAAAAAGATATCAGTACTGATTAAAGATAAATATAATTGGATGGCATTGATCGTTGCGGCAATTCTATTAATTATTACGGAAAATTTTATATTCATTTCTTCTGCTGCAGGCGTAGCCTCGGAATATTATCATCCAGAGGATGCAATAAATTGGACTCACATAAATTTTCTATCATTATTTTTTCAGGGACAGACACTTATTTCCAGTATCTTTTTTTGGCTTACAATTTTAGGACTAATTGTAACAGTTTTAAAATTGGCAATAGTGTTAGATAATTTAAGAAAAAATAATAATTTAGAGATTAAGTTTGATTTCTTTCTAGTTTTGTCATTAATCATAACTTTGGCATATTTTATATTTTTTCAGCGTGGCAGTTCAATAGGGGAGCCACGGTGGTATTTTCCAATGCTATTGGCTGCACTTATTTTTACAGCAAGGGGTGCTATTTTTATATCAAGCCAAATTAAAAAGCACGATAAAAAAATGGCAGTATTAGTTTTAATTTTATTGGTATTAATTGGAGGTTATTTTCAACTACAGCATGCAGACCAAATAATAAAAGCAAAAGTTCCAAGTTATTCAGGAATAAGAGCGGCAGGAATGAAGGTGAATTCTATATCAAATATTGAAGATATAGTAATAACTAGTTCAGTACCGCAGGCTGCGTATTATAGCGAAAGGCCTACAATCCATTTCGGAGATATGGCAGAATTACACTCAGAGAATGAATTCAATAAAACTTTAGAATATTTAGAGAAAAATAAAAATGTAAGATTTATATTAATATCCTTTTCTGAGCCACATAATCCAACTTGGGTAAGAAATGAAGGCGAAGAATACTCTCGTGATCAAAATGGACAAGTTATAAGATTAAAATGGGAAGTTCCATTCATGGATACATTTGTAAATTTTCAGACCGGAGAGCAGCAAATATTACAAGAAAAAACATACGGAAAAATAACTTTTAAATTGGTATCAATAGAGCAGGATGTCTTTATTTACGAAATAGTTAGAATAGCATAATATAAAAAGATTCCTTAAATTTTTTTATTAAATTTCGAAGTAATAAAGGCATAAAAATAAGCAACCGTTGTAAGCCACGTCATTATTGGATGCATAAGCCAAGCAGGCTCTTTATCTCGCACGGCAAGACGTATTCCACTGACTAATGGAGGCAAGAATAATAGATACCCTCCCATAATTATAGTAAGTTTTATTTTGTTGGAAGAAGTATCAGGCATCCAATTAAAATCTCTTCCTTCTTTTTGTTTTCTAAAATAAACTTTTGCCCACCACACTTTTTTTGTAAAAAAGTTTCTTATAGAATCAATAATTAGATGATGCACGTGTGCATTTTTTGGTATTCCAATATTGCCCAAGCCATTTTTAACTAAGTTGTAATTAACATCGGTATCTTGAGTATATCCACCAATTTTTTCCAAAGTTTTTTTCTTTATCATAAAATAAAACCCACCAGTTATGATAAAATTCTCTAAAGTATTCTCGTAGATGTAATAATCACCCTTATCTTTAAGTTTTAATTTTTTAAAGGCTAGAAGCGCATCAATGGACTTATATGCAGCAACAGGGTCTGTCCCAATAAGGCTGAGATATCGATTAGTTAGACTATCAGTTTTTACAACTTTCATTCTACAAATACAAAAATCTACTTCACTGTCAAGAATAAGTGGTTTTACCATTTGTTTAATCCAGTTTTTCTCGAATAGTTTATTATCAGAATCTATAAAAACCACAATCTCTCCAGTAGCCTTTCTAAACCCAAGCCATTTTCCTCGGCCTTTTCCTTCTGGCAGTTTTGCAGGATTATGAATTACTTTTGCACCCAGTTTTTTTGCAATATCTTTTGTATTATCTGTAGATCCTCCATCAAGT
>Ga0222658_1000285_pt1 | contig 29034 bp, 36 predicted proteins | sample AntAcemetagen476_FD_179830 | JGI IMG/M metagenome (GOLD analysis project Ga0222658, IMG submission 179830) | Saline water microbial communities from Ace Lake, Antarctica - #476 | ecosystem: Environmental > Aquatic > Non-marine Saline and Alkaline > Saline | place: Antarctica: Ace Lake... | reverse complement strand
AGTAAATAAAGGGAACAAAATACTTAGAGTTATCTTTGTGCCTACTTCAATATCTGTCAGACCCAAGATGAAAAATACAATCAATCCCAATGTCATTGCTTGTATTGGTGCAAAAAACCAAAATATATTTTTGTTTTCCATATAATCTTAAAGAAACATTTGTTTTTAATTCTTCCTCCTATACAACATCAGAGTCTTAAGTTTAGGATTCTCCAATATTTCCTTCATAATCTCCTTTCTCTATTCCAATATTAATTAGAGGAATTTTATTCAATTCAAATACCATCTCATCAGCCCTTGCTCTATTGAATTCTCCTTGCTTATCAAACATTCCAGAGTTAAGAAAGAAAAGTCCAGAAATAAAAAATGATAGGAGCATTAAAGCGATCAAAATAATTATTTTTTTCATTTTCGAATAAACCTGCTATTTAGTTGGATGTATTTTCTTGTTAATTTAAAGTAATATTTTATTAGCAAATTAGAAAGGCCAATAAATAAACCCCCTAAGATAGTTACTCCAATACCAGAAAACAATCCTGAAAATAATATATCTTTTGTTAAAGGATTGCTATGAGTGATTAGGGCGAATATCCCAAAACCAATAATCATTATCCCAGATATTACTATTGTTAAGCTTGCAATAAACAATCCTAGTATTCCAAAGAACAATCCTATCCAGAGCCAAATAAAAAATAATAGATTAAATGCCAAACTTATAATGACTCTTGTAGCACTTGTTTTGCCCTTTTTCTTTTTACTAATGGTTTTATCCACAACTCTTTTTAAGGTATTGCTTTTATTTCTCTTATCAGTTTTGAAATAATCAAAAATTAAATATCCTATTATTAAAAAAGCAATAATTCTAAAAAACCAGCTATTGAAAATAAGTATTAAAGCTAATATTATTATTCCTCCAAAAATAATCTTTGGTAGAAAATCATCATTTTTTTTATTCCCATCTTTTTGAATAAGATTACTAATCTTGTCTTTAGCATCATTAAATAAATGCTTTGTGAATCTTTTTGTTGCAACCCACGTTTCTATAGCCTCTGATTTTAACTCTGGTTTTTCTGAAGAAGAAAATTCTCTTCTCATCTCTCTGGCTATTTGTTTTGGACTCCCAAGTGATTTAATAATTTCACTCTCACTTCTTTTTTTCACTTTCCCAATTTTGAAATGTTCTTCATAATCTTGGAGCATTTCTTTTTTTTCAGCTTTTGGAATACCAATAAGATATTCCTTTAATTCTTCAAAAAATTCTTTTTTTCTCATTTTAATATTTTGTTGATTTTCTCTTCGAAATTTTTCCATTCATTTTTTAATTCTTTTGCCCTTTTTTCTCCTTTTTTTGTTAAGGAATAATATTTCCTTGAAGGGCCCTCTCTTGACTCCTTAAGATAGGTTTGTAAATAGCCTTCATTTTTCAATCTTCTAAGGATAGGATAAAGTGTTCCTTCGGTAATTGAAATATCTTTTGAAATTTTGTACACCAATTCGTAACCATAATGGTCTTTCTTTTTCAATATTAAAAGGACGCAAATGTCGAGTACGCCCTTCTTGAATTGTGTATCCATATCTCATTTGTAAGTATTACTTAGTATTCTGTAATACATAGTAGTATATAAATGTTTCGTCCCAAAAATCATAAAAACCCTTTCTTCTTTTTCTTAAAATGATTTCACGTGAAGAAGCAATTGAATTGTTAAAAAAATTTCCTCAGAAAGAATCTGATATGAACCATTATTTAGAGAGCGAAGCGATTATGCGCGGTCTCGCGCAACATTTTAACGACGTCCTCGACGGACATGACTCTGGTGAGCCTAACGTAAATTATTGGGGAATGCTTGGCTTGTTGCATGATGTTGATTGGGCTTTGACTCGTGATAACCCAAGTGAGCATTTAGGAAAAGCGCCTGAGATTTTAAAAGAAGCAGGATTTGATGAAGAATTTATTGAAATTGTTTTGTCTCATGGTTATGGACATGATATTCTTCCTCAGTGGAAAGATAAAGAGAGAACAAAAAAAGTTGAACATTGTTTGGCTGCGGCAGAGACAATGACAGGGATTATTTATGCATATGCATTGATGAGAGGGAAAAGAATTTCAGATATGGAAGTTAAAGGTTTAAAAAAGAAATTCAAGGACAAGGCGTTTGCACAGAATTGTAACAGAGAAATTATTCGGGAAATTGAAAAAACAGGTTTGGAGTTAAGTGAGTTTTTTCAAATTTCAATTGATGCACTGAAAAGTATAAAAGGGGAGATTGGTTTAGAGTAAAATGATATCATTAAAATATTTACAAATGAAACCTGTAAAAGATTTCCTAAATACTCCTGAGAAAGTTAGAAAAGCAAGAAGAAGATTAGAAGAAGCAACAGAAGAAAGTTTTAGAAAATATGCAGAAGCAGGAAGAAGAGTGTATCATGAATCAAAAAATATTATTTTAAATTAAAATGGGATTAATTGTTAAATCAAACATAAAAAAAGTTGTGCAGGAATTGGATAAAGAAAATGCAGTTTCTAGTGTTGCTGAGGAAGTTGGCATGGCTTTAGAAAGAAAAACAGAAGAGATTTTGCGTGATGCGATAAAACGCGTGCAGGCAAATAAAAGGCGAACTTTGCAAGCGAGGGATATATAATGTTTTTGAAAAAAGGACAACTACCAATATTAATTGTGAACTTAATTTTAATTCTTGTATTTGGAAGCATTGCAATTTCTAGAAAAAATTATGAATTTGTTGCATACATAGGAGTTATAATTTTTTTCTTTATTTTGATATTAGCCACAAATAAAAAACATGATTTATCTAATGGAATATTATGGGGATTGACAACTTGGGCACTAATGCACATGGTTGGAGGATTAATTATTGTTAAAGAACAAGTTGTTTACAAACTCACATTAATTAATTTAATTGAAACTTCTAATTTTGTTATACTGAGATATGACCAATTTGTTCATCTTATTGGTTTTGGAGTTGCTACATTAATTGCATATAGTTTACTAAAACCTTACTTAAATAAAAAAGTTAATATGAAAGTCTTGTCTATTTTGATTGTGCTTCTTGGAATGGGAGTCGGTGCGCTAAATGAAATAATCGAATTCTTTGCAGTTCTTGCACTTCCTGAAACAGGTGTCGGAGGATATTATAACACAATGTTTGATATGGTGTTTAATACTCTTGGAGCAATTCTTGCAGTTATTTGGATAAATATTAAAAAAGATTAAATAGTTCTGATAATTAGTTTTTTAATGAAGAGTGTGAAAAAAGAAAATAAAGAAAAAATTATGGAGATGATTAAGAAAGCAGGGGATGAAGAATATAAGACTGAGTGGGATGCTGAAGGGAGTATAGGAAAGCAAAAGAAAAAGTCTGAAATGAAAAAGGGAAAGAAGTCAAAGGGACAAGGAGCGAGGTTTGAGTTAAAGGTTAGGGAAGATTTAGAAGAAAAAGAATGGATTGTGGATAAGTGGACTAATAATGTTGGTTTGGAAGAAAACAAGCTTGTAAAGGCAAAAAGAAAATATAATCCTTTCAGAAAGATGCTAATTGTTGGAACAGGTTTTCCTGATTTTATCTCAATTAAACATGTTCATGGAGAAATGTATAGTGTTATTGGAGTAGAAGTTAAAATGAACGGAACTCTTTCAAAAATAGAAAAGCAAAAATGTGCTTGGTATTTACAAAATAAAATTTTCTCTCAGATTTGGATTGCAAGGAAAGGAATCAAACGTGGGCAAATTAAATATGTGGATTTCAAAGAGAAGTATAGAGACAAGTATAATAAAACTTAAATATCCTTTTTCTCTTTATTAATTATGACAACTCCTCAAGAAATGAAAAGGAAGGTAAAAGAACATGAAGAAGCATTAAGGAAAAATCCTCTTTTAGCAAAAGGGTTAGGAAATCTTATTGAAGAACAAATCATATTGATTTTAAAAAATTCAGGAGTAACGCAAATTAATGTTCCTACAGATGAAGAATATCTTTTAATAAAAAAAGAATTAGGCAGAAGAGAAGGGAAATATACAAGAAGACCTCTTTCTGAAACAAGATATTAAATAAATTACTCTCTAAAACATATCACAATAAAACTTAAAATCATTAATTTCTTCTACATTTTATGAAGTATTTACTTGGAATATTTTTTATCCTGGTGATTTCACAAGTTTGTGCTGTTTGCGAAAGTGGACAAATTGATATTAATTCTGCTTCTTTAACAAAATTGGATGAATTGGGAGGGATAGGACCTGTGAAAGCGCAGGCGATAATTGATACACGGCCTTTTGATTCTGTGGAAGATTTGATTGATGTTTATGGAATTGGGAAAATTACTTTAGAAAAAATAAAAGACCAGGGCTTGGCATGTGTTAATAATGAAAAAGATGAGCCAGAAGAATTAGAACAAGTAGACTTTGTAAAAGAAGTTCCTTCTTATTTGGAAAAAACAGAACCTTTAATTCCTCAGATTGTTGAAACTAAAAAAGAAGACAAACCAGAAATTATAACTTTAAATTCCCAAACAAAAGATATAAAAAGTGACGATACCAAAAAAAAATTAGACAAGAGCGATTGGGCAAAGTATGGATTTATTGGTTTTTGTGTTTTGCTTGGGTTTTTGTTTATTTTAAAAAAGCGAAAAGCTCACAGCGAATTTGATTAAAATGGAAACAAAAAAAATTATAGCAGTAATGATTTTAGAAATTATTGGGAAGCCTGCAGAACATTTAGTAAAAACTCTGGAACAAATAATTAAGGATATGGGCGAGGAAAAAGGCGTTAAGATAATCAGTAAAAAAATCAGTGAACCTGCAGAGTTGAAAGATAGGAAAGATTTTTTTACAGCTTTTGCAGAAATTGAGATTGAGATTGAAGAAGCATTACAACTTGCAATTTTAATGTTCAAGTATATGCCTGCACATGTTGAGGTTGTTTCTCCTGAATCGCTTGTTTTAAAAAACAACGAATACGGGGATATTCTCAGTGAACTCACAAGACGGCTCCACAAGTATGATGAAGTGGTAAGAGTCGTTCAAATGGAAAAAGATATTCTGGAGAAAAAGTTAAAGAGTATTTTAGAGAAAAAAGAAGATAAGTGATTATTTTTTACCCTTAGCAATATCTAATAAGTTTGCGGGTTTTTTTGCACCTTTATATTTTGTTTTAAAAAACCAAATTAAAAAAACAACAACGATTCCAACTATTGCCCAGCCAATTATTTTTCCTGATGAACTTGTTTCACTTCCCTTGCATATTCCTAAACAGCACTTGTTGTCTTTTGCATAAACATAATCTGTGTCACATTCTTCATCTAAAGAACAAACCTTTCCATTTAATTCTGTACAGGTTTTGGTTTGATCACTAGAAGTATATTCATATTCATCAATAGAAACATAATCTTTAATTATATTCAAAAAAATTGAAGAAGATTTTGAAATGTCCTTTTCTTTTGCAATTAGTTTTCCCTCAACTTCAATATCTTTATTAAATGAATAAAATTCTAATTCAATTTTCACACTGGAATTTGGTTTTAATTCGTCAATTTTATCTGTTAAAAGAGTAATGTAATTTTTTAATTCTCCTGATATTGTTAGTAAAATATTTTCTATTGTTTCATTTCCTGTATTGTAAAAATAAATTTCCCTTAAAGTGTATGAATTTGTTGGCATAATAATTTCTAATTCTGATTGTTCAAAGTTGAAACTTTTTTGCTCATCTATCTCTCTGCAACAAGTAGAAAAAAAACCGCAGTCTAATTTTCCCAAATCTTGTGAATTTTCATCACAAGAACTTTGGCATGTTCCAACATTTTCGCAAACAGTCTCTTCTGTGATATCTTGGATTACCAAATCTTCTACTCCAAAAATATAAATAGGAATTTCATATTCTATATTAGCTGTGCTTAATTCTATTATTTCAAATGTTGAATTTATATTTGCAACAGAAAAATAAATCTTTTTTGTTTCTCCTGTTCCTAAATTTATTGGCTCTACAGTTTCCAAATTAATAGAAGATGTAACAACATCAATAATTATTTCAGAGTCTTGAAAGTTTTCTACTTCAATAAAAAAGTTTTCATTAGTAAAGACAAATCCCGGCTTTATTGAAAACTCTACGGGGTCATTTGATATTGAGAAATTTTTTGTTAAGTCTTCTTTAATGGTCAAACCACCTTCTATATACTCAACATCTTTTATGACAATTGAATAATTATTTTGTGGTTTTCCAAATAATTGTGCATAAATATAAAAGTCATTATTTATCTTTGTTACAAAAGGCGACATTGGTTCTCTGACATGTCCCTCATAGAAGAAAATATTTTCTTTTATAATTGACTTGAAAAAATTTCCCGAGACCTTTGCCATAAATGTTTCTCCTTGGTCAAATTCTGTTTTCATTTCCATAGAAACTGCAGAGAGAACTGGTAAGAATAATATTAATAAAATAATAACACTTCTTTTCATAATTGATTTAAGAGAAAAGGGTTAATAAATTTAATTATATAATTGGGGATCATTTTTTGTTTTGTTATAATGTCTTCTCTTGAATCATTATTGTTTCTTCAAAGTCAGGATCTACAATTTTTGTAATCCTATGTGCTTCTTCCATTGGAGAAATTCCTTGTTCTCTAAACTGTTCTCTTCTAAGATAAATATTTGCCTTTCTCATACTAATATTAATTACCATTTTATTTCCCAATATCTTTTAACTTTTTAAGAACATCATCTAATTCTGATTTTGGTCTTTTTGTAGGGGTTGGTCTTGTTATATGTGTTGGTCTTGATTGTAAAGGTCTTCTTCTAGAAGGAGAAATCATTCTATGAATAGGTCTTCTCAGAGAGGGCCTTGTTAAAGGATGTCCTGAAGGTGTTTTTGGTTTTCTTTTGAATTTAGATTTTATCCTTAACCAAAAAGGCCTTAATTTATCTCTGAAAATTATTCCCATAACAACCAAAACAATTAAGATTAATAATACCCAAATCCACCAATAACTTTTAGGTTCTTCAGTAGTTCCTCCACCGCTTCCAGATGTATCGTCTTCACAGCAAACTTCTCCAGGATAATCACATTCGTCTGAATTTTTTTCTTCACTACTTAAACAAGAATCTCTACATGTTCCTCCATCTTCTTCACATTCTGATTGAGGAACCTCTGTTGATTCACAATCTCCAATACAACAATCATAAGTATCAAATGTTTCAATATTTGAAATACTACATATTTCATCTGAGTCACAGATTTCTCCACCAATTTCCTCGCAAGTTTGTGAAGTAGGGCTTGTGTCACAGCATATTTTTGATCCAGAACAACTAAACTCATAAGCACTTAATTCACTTCCTCCAATATCTGAACAACTTGTTTCAAAAATACAATAACCATCTACATCTTCACAGTTAAGAGAGTCTGTTCCTCCACCCCCTCCATTTCCTCCCCCAAGATCTTTTGGCCAAATAGAATACAAAATAAATGCAGTGTTTCCAATATTTCCCTGCCAGCACCCTTCAGCATCCTGAACATCTAAAAGCCAGTTCTTAGAGTTTGTTTTTTCTATTGGATTTTCATCTTGAAAAGGAAGCAATGCCAAAGCAGTGTCATAATATTTGTCTCCTGAAGCAGACCACCACATACTACCTTGTTGTTTTGATAATAATATTGTGCGGAAATTTGTATCTGAAGGTTCTATTAAATACAAAAATGCTTCAGGGATGTATTGTGGATTGTCTTCTGCCATTGTAACTAAATAAGGTTTGTAAAAAGAAATATCTTCATCTAAATAATTTAATACAAATGCTGCCCACAGGCTTCCTTCATAGTCACAAGTATTTCCTTGTTTGAAGCAGGAGAAATCAACTTTCTCTGTTGTTATTCCGTCAGCAGATGCAGAAGAAGTTTTATCTGAAACATATAATATTGGAGAGTCTGATTTTTTATATAATAATGTTGTAAGAAATGATTGGTCGCATGAAATAGAGAATTCTTTATTATAACAAGAGGGATTAACTTCTAAAAAATAATCTTCATAAGGGGTTTCAGACAAACTTAAACAAGTACTTCCAGATATAGAACTTATTTTTTTATCAAGTCCGATAGTTATAGAATTTGATGAACTAATAGATGTTATTGTACAAGAATAAGGTTCAGATATTGTTTGAGTGTTTTCAATTTCCAAGTACCATTCAATACCTAAAGGGATTGTATTTTGTGACAATAACCATCTTGTTGCGTTGCTTACATTAACATTCATATTATCCAAAGCTAAAACTGCCTGAGAAGTTGTTTTTAGATTGCATGAAGATGAAGGCCAACATTCATTATTTGCTGAATTAGAAATAACTTCATCTTTACATTCTTCAATTGCTAACAAAGAAAAGATTTTTTCTTCGGAAGAAAGAGAATTACAATTTCCTACCACTTTATTTTCAAGACAAGTATATGCAACATTTATTTTATCATCAACTTCATCTGCAATTATCAAAGGAATAAATATTAAAGAGATAATTAAAATGCTTAGTAATACACTTCTTTTCATAATTGAATTAGTTAATTGTTGTTTATAAATATTTTGAGAAACTATCTTAAAGGTTATTTTTAGAAATATTTAATGAAAAAATTTTAAGTAACGAAAGACTTAAATAATAATAGAAATTAAAGATATTAAGGTAACAGGTATTGCCTTAAGTCTTCGGACATACCGCTATGTATCCCAGCTGTGTTGAACACTGGGAATTTTTAAAATGGTAAAAAGTAACATCAAAGATGTTTCATGTTTTCCTCATTCTTCAGAAAAAAGAGTTTCTATTTATATTGATGGTGCTAATTTTTATGGCGGGCTAACTTCACTTAATAAAAATTTTAGTGATTTGAATTTTGATTTTGAAAATTATATAAGATATTTATGTAAGCAAAATAAAGTAGTTAAAATATATTATTATAATGCTCATGTAAAAAAGAAGATAAACGATAAAATATGGGCTAAACAAAAAAAGCTATTTGATAGATTGCACAAAATTCCTAAATGCAAGGTTAGTTTATGCACAAGAAAATCTCGTTTGAATATTTTAGGAGAAGAATATCACACGATTAAGGGAGATGATATTTATTTAGCTTTAGATATGATTGAAGATTGTTATAATAATAAATATGATAAGGTAATTTTATTTTCGGGAGATGGAGATTTTACAGAATTATTAAAACGAGTTAAGAAAAAAGAAAAAGAAGTTGAGGTCTGTTATTTTAGAAATTGCTCCTCAAAAGTTTTATTGAATCAAGCAAATAAAATTCATTTGATTAATAAGAAAATTACAAATAAGTTTTTTTATAGGGTAAAGAAAGTTAAGGAAAACTTTCTAATATCTCTTTAACTTTTGAATAAACTTTTGGAACTTTTGAAGGATGAATTAAATTTTGATGAAAAGTATCTATCCAATCAACCTTATTTCCAGTAAGAATAATATTTTCTGCTCCGTCTAAAGTCGCACTATCAACAGAAACAACCTCGTCATCAGAAGTTCCATCTGTTCCTTCACAACAATTTCCAATAATAGAATAATATTCAACATTTCCATAAGTTTCGTCATTAGAATTTAAATTAATCACAAAATCAGATTCATGCCACATCTCCCCACATTCTTCTCCCGAATGCCCCTCCTTAAATAAAGGAATTCCTGTTTGGCATAAAGTGGAAAGTAATCCTCCAACTCCAACAACATAAGCACTCTCTTTTCCATCAACCCCGTGATGAGGTGTCCCAATTGTTATTAATGTGTAAACATCATCTGCTCCGCCTGAATTTTTTATATAAGAACGAGAAACCAAACCCCCATTGAATGAGCAACAAGTATTACTTTATTTTTTCCAGTGTGATGTTTTACAATTTCAACCACAGTACTTAATCTTTCACCATACTCTTGAATTGATTTTTCATCTTCACTATTAATAGTAAAATCATCCGCTTCAACTTCTCCTTTATAATAAGTCATTCTAACTGAAATTGGTTTTTCTAATTTGCCCCACAGTCCTTCACTAATTTCGTTTTCATCTGAATTTGGATTAATTACTCCTTTATCTTCCACTAATCCGTCTCCATCTAATTCCTCCTGCATTTCTGTAAACGCATTTATACTATAAGCAGTTGTTTCTTTATTATCAACGCTATGTCCATGAACAAAAATAATTGGATAATTTTCATCTGAAGTATCTGCTTCTAAATTATAAACACATTGTTCTGTTTCTTCGTCGCAATAACCTGCTTCACATTTACAATCATTTGGAGAATTAAAACAATTCTCTTCTTTTTCTATTTCACAAATTCCGTTTTCACATTCACTAAAACTACAATCCTTCCAACAAGCAGAATTGCACTCGCCAAAATTACAAACATTATCTCCACAAAAAAAATCTGCTCCGCAACTTCCACAATCTAAAGAACATTCTAAACAATCTTCTTCAATTTGGCAATAGCCATCGCCACACCAATCACAATCTAATTTACAAGAACCAATTTCATCTTCAATACATTTTCCATCACCACAAAATTTCACATTTCCAGGATTAACCAAAATAAGATTTATAATAATCGTTAAAACAACAATAATTAAAATTCCTCCAACAAGTTTCTCTAAAAAAGAAAAGTTCATTTTTTATCTTTATCCAATTGTTTTTTAACAAGATTAATTATTTTCTTCTGTTCTTTTTTATTAAACACAAACTTAAAAAATAAATAACCTCCAACAAAAAGAATAATTGCTCCAATGGCAAAGTAACTTACTTTTTTTTGTTTAGAAGAAAATGATTCCAAACCTTTATCAATAGCTTCTTGCGTTTGACTTGCTATCTGCTCATTTAATTCTTCATTTTCACAAACTCCACAATCTTCATCACAAGATTGACAATTTTCATTCTTATTACATTCTCCGTCGCCACACCATTTACAATCTGCTTTACAAATTCCTCTTTCTAATTCTTCACATTGTCCATTACCGCAATAAGTTTCACAAACACCCGAAGAACCACATCTTTCATAAGCCCCACAACTGCAATCATCTACAGAATTTTTACAATTTTCTCCTTCTCCAGAATCACAAAATCCATCCTTTTCCTTATAGGGTTTATTCCAACAAATTTCATGAATACAATATTTTCCTTCGCATTCATTTCCTTGAATACAAGATTCTAAATTACATTTTCCAACATCTTCTGGACAACCCAAACAAGTTTCATGTTCAGATTCAATTTCATTATTTCCACAATAAGTTGTTGTAAAAGATATTTGTTTCTGTTTCTGTTTCTTGGGTTTGACAAAAAACACCTAGACCTTCACAGATTACACTTAATTCTTTATCATAATAGCCATTACTTCCTGCAAGAACTGGAAAAGAAAATTCTACGGAATTCCCATTAATTAATTCTTCTACAAAAGTTTCACTTTCTCCTGCATGATACCAAGTACATTTTATATTACAGATATTACTTGAAGGAGAATAAATTTCTGCTTTTACAGTCGCGGTTTCTCCTTCATATAAATCATTAGGAAGATTATTTCCCCCCTCAATTGTAAAATCAAAAGCACTAACTAAAGATACAGAAAAACAAAAAATGATTAGTAATATTAACAACTTTTTCATAATCTCCTTAGAAAAAAGATATATTTAAAGTTATTGTCTGAGCGACGGAAAAAAGATTATTTTTAAATAAAATCATTTATCTTTAGATTTCTTTTTATCTGGTTTATTCTGTTGGTAATTTTTCCGAACAACATAGTTCACTGGATTTTTTATCATCTTGCAAAAATTGTCTGGTTGGCAAACGCCGATTCCTTCATAGAATTCTTTACAGTTTTGGGGCATAATTGGTTTTCTTGCATAGCTCCAAGAAAGTTGGGATGTTATGTAACCTTGCGTTAAAGGAGAGGCATTTTTTTTATTCCATTCTTCGATTTTCTTTTCAAGTTCTTCCTTGTCCATTCCAATAGAACGGAACAAATTTATCAAAACAAACAATGCTCTTTTTTTCCCATCTACAAGTCCCTTTAATATATTCTGCACACAAGGAGGAAAATTTTCTTCAGACAAGTTGTCCAGTTTGATTGGTTTGAAATTTGCATATTTTCCTTTTATTTTTTCTTTGTCTTCTCCTGATTCAATTTCATTTTGCTTTGCCCAATCAAGTGCTTGCATTAAAAGTTCAGAGGCTTCTCCTTCTTTAGAGTCTGGCATAAAGTTCTTAATTTTTATTTTCATCGGGTCTGCATCTTTTGGCTGGAATTTAGAAATTTTTTCTGGGTCTAAAACAACACTTGCTAATGCTGTTTTCTCGTGGAGAGAATAAGGCATTCTAAATAAATGCCGAGAGGAAACTAAAACCAAATCAGGCATTACTTCTTTTGGGGCTTGGAAATCTTTTACATATTTGTTTGGTCTTTCCAAGTCGCTGATTTTTTCAATTAACTGGGCTTTTGTTTTTTCCATAATGTATTGGGTTATAATTCTTGGATATTTAGGGAACATTGTTGAAGTTTTTATCTCATTGATTTCTTTTGGGAAAGCTTTCCATGGAACAATTATGTGAAATCCTTTTGAACCTGAAAATTTAATTCCGATGTTTTTTACTCCGTGAAATTTTAATATTTGAATTATTACTTCTGCAGAAATTTTTGAATAATCAATGTATTTGCTGTCAATGTCAATTATTAAATCCCAGCCAGTTCGCAGTTCATTTGTCTGTTGGGGGTTCATGCCTGTTACAATGTTTAAAGGTTCTTGCCAAATTTCTTCTGAACAATGAAAAGATGTTGCACCTTTTTTAACTAACTCTAAAATGTCTCCAATATACTGAAATATATCTGGGCGTTTTCCAAAACCTTCAAAATACCTTGGGCAAATTTCTCTATTTTTTGAGAATTCAAAAATTGCTTTTTGAACTTCTGGTTTAGAATAATATATATGAATTATATTTTTTATTCTTTTTTCTTTGTGTGAAAGCATGTTAATTAAAATAACTGAAGATTTATATTAATTACTATGTTCAGAACAACAATATTTAAAAGATAAATCATATTCTAATTTGTATGTTAGTTAAATTGGAAAATCCTGCTTTATTGTCAAAGGCGATTGATATTATTTCGGAGCTTGTTACTGACGCGAGAATTAAGGTGAATGAGTTTGGAATGAGTATTACTGCTATTGACCCTGCGAATGTTGCGATGGTTGGATTTAGGTTGCCGAAGAGTGCTTTTTCTCAGTTTGAGACCGGTAATGAGGTTTTAGGTGTTAACTTAGATAATCTGAAAAAAATTTTGAAAAGATGCGGAGTTGGAAGTTCGTTGATTTTAGAAAAAAAAGAGAATCAATTAGAAATTAAAATTTATGACAAAATCAGGAGAAATTTTAGTTTGAATTTAATTGAAATTGAAAGCGAAGATAAGGAAATGCCAAGTTTGGATTTTAGTTCGCGGGTTGAGATGTTGTCGAATTATTTTATCGAGGCTGTTGAAGATTGTGCGGTTGTTGATGATGCGTGTTCGTTTATTATTGAAGACGGTAAATTCATAATTAACGCGAAAAGTTTGAATTCTGCGCGTTCTGAATTTTCAAGTGACGAGGTGAAAATTGAAGCTGAAAATTGCAAGTCAAGATATAGTTTAGAATATTTGCAAAAATTTTCTAAAGGAGCCAAACTTTGCGATAAGACAATTTTGAATTTTGCAAACGAGCATCCGTTGAAGATAGAATTTAAGGCTGAACATTTTGATTTGAGTTTTATTCTTGCTCCACGCGTTGAGACCGAGGATTAGCGATTTAAATATCTAAAGCATTAATGAAAATCGCTTGTCCGAGTTGAGGATTAACGCGAAGGAGAAATTAAATATATTAATACCGAGAGTTAGTCCGAGTTGAGAACTAGCACGAGAGAAGCAGTATAATCCAGTGACGAGTGCTGGGCTGAGTTGAAGATTAGCTCCTTTGGCAAATATTTATATTATCAAAAAGATTATAAGCATAAATGTTTTGGTGTGTTTATGAATAGAGATAAAAAATCAAAAATTTTTTATCCCGCTCGCTCGCCCAGGCGTGGTCGAACGAAAGAGGGACAAGTAACTATTTTTATAATTATTGGTATATTATTCATTACAGCAATTATGCTTTTTTTCTTTCTTAGAGAAGACCTTCTTCCTGGAACAGGAGGAAAATCAGAAGAAAATCCTGGAGGGTTTTTAGAAATTTGTATAGAAGACAAATTAATAGAAGGAACTAAATTGATTTCTTCACAGGGAGGGTACATTGAAAATCCTCTTAACAGAACTTTTAAGTTTAGTGATGAAAATGATTTTACCGATATTTCTTATTTGTGTTATAATCAAAATAATTATTTCTCTTGCATAAACCAAGAACCAATGTTAATACAACATTTGAAAGCAGAAGTAAAAACATATGTTTTTGATGATGTTCGGACTTGTTTTGATAATTTAGTTTTAAGTTTAGGTAAAAGGGGTTATGTTGTTGATGCAACGTATAATGGATTTGAAATTGAGTTTGCGACAAAAAAAATTATTATTGATATTGACGGAAAAATTATTTTAACAAAATCTGATGAGACTACAAGACAGGAAAATCTTAAAATAATTTTTCCGAGCAGGTTCTATGATTTGGCTGGCGTTGTGCAAGAAATAGTTAGTCAAGAAGCAAGGTTTTGTAATTTTGAGAATTTGGGATTTATGGCATTTTATCCTAAGTTTAATATAGAAAGATTTAGAATAGGGGATGGAACAATAATTTATACTGTTAAACATTTGGAGACTCAAGAAGAATTTAAATTTGCCATAAGAGGTTGCATTATACCTCCAAAAATATTTTAATTTAAACAAACAATGAAAAAAGCAAATACTAAAAAAATAGAAATTATTTCATTAATAATAGTTATTTTACAAATATTTTTGTTAATGAATTTAGTTTCCTCAAATAGTTATCTTATTCATCAAGCTGATAAGTCTTTAGAAAATTTAAACACTATTGATGAGGAAAAAAGTTTTAACAATTTGATTAACTCTGGGTTGAATTTATTAAGTGGTATTTTGTCTATAAAACAAATAGGAATTGTTTCTGCAGAAGTGTCAGAAGTTCCTCAATATTGTTGTTCTAAATCTAATGGAGAAGATGTCTGTTCAGATACCTCTGACCCTTTTTCTCCTTGTGATGTTCCAATACTCAGTGGAACTTGTGAACAAAATAATTGTATGAAATGTTGTCCTGAAACTAATGAAGGAGAATTTTGTAAAGATGTTTCAATGCTTTTTGAAGATTGTGCTAGACCATTAATTGATGGAAATTGTCTTGATATTGATTGTATAAGCTGTTGTCCAAAGACAATTGAAGAAGAATTTTGTAAAGATGTTTCTAAATTTCATCAAGATATTTGTTCAGATGAATATCCTTTATATTCAACGAATTGCCAAGCAATTAATTGTAGAAAAGTAGTTTTAAATGATCCTAATATACCTCCACAAGATCCTTTAGATTTAGATATTAGTTGGAATTGCTGTTCTGAGTTGGAAGATGGTTCTATTTGTCAAGACATTGCTTCAATTACTCCTGAACTTTGTTCTGTTTCGCCTTTACCAACAAAATGTGAAGATACTGTAAATTGTAAACTTGGATGTTGTATTGATGAAGAAGAAGGTTTATGTGCAACAAAAGCTTCTAAACAAAAATGTGAAGAAGGTGGGGGAGAATGGGATAATGATTTCAATTGCTTGATTCAGGAATGTCAAAAAGGATGCTGTGTTTTAGGAAATAATGCGGAATTTGTTACAGAAACAAGATGTGACAAACTTTCAATATCTTGGGGTTTTGAAAAAGATTTCAAAGAATATTTAAAAACAGAAATTCAATGTCTTGCTCTTGTTGCTAATACTTCTACAGAATCTTGTATTGGTAATAATTGTGTAACTCCAGAAAAAAAAGATTGCATTGATGAAAAAGGAGATGTAAAAAAAGACGGGGAAAGTTGGTGTTCTTATGAAGGCTATATTGGTGATGGAAAAGACACTGTTGGTAGCAGGCACTGGAAACAATCTTGTGTTGATGGTGAAATTGTAAATGAAGGGTGCCAAGATTATAGAGGATATATTTGTGCTCAAACAATAATGGAAGAAGGCTCATTAAAATTTTCTATGGCTTCCTGTGTTCCTAATGAAGCAATTTTATGTTTAGGATATAATAGTGACCAAGCAACTATGGGGGAAAATTGTAATGAAAATAAACATTGTATGATTAAAAACATTTATGTTGATTCATATTTTAAGTTTGATGTTTGTGTTGGAAGGTATCCTCCAGGAATTAAAGATTACTGTTCAATGGCTAGCCAGACATGCACTGTGATATATGTGAAGGATTGGAAAGGAAGTTGGAAATGTGAAAAAAACTGTAATTGTGAAAGACAAGTATTCCCAGAACAAATGAATAATTTGTGTATTTCTATGGGAGATTGTGGTAGTTATATTAATTATATTGGAAATGGGACAGATAATATAAAAGTTACAAATGCTCCAATGATTTCTTGGAAAAATTATAAAAATTATGTGAACTTAGTAGCAGGGCAATTTGTAGAACCGCAAGACATAGATAAATTTTTATCTTCTTTAACAGGAACAAGTACAACTCTTCCTGGAGAAGAACCTGATGGTTTTAATAAAGGTGTTAAATTTTTAGGACAGATTATAGGAGCAGCAGGTAGTTTAGTTAGTGCGAGTATGTTTCTAGGATCAATGGTTCCATCGATGTCAATTGTAGTTTCACCAGGTGTTTATGCAGGTCTTAGCGCATTTTCAGGAGCAGCAGCTGGAGCAGCAATTGGTGCAATGGCAGGAGCATATCTTGCAAAAGCTCTTGGAATATCAGGAATTGCTGCAACTGTTATGATGGTTGCAGGAGCAGTCGCAGGAGCTGTTATCGGAGCATGGGCGGTAGGAATGGCAATTCCAGTGGTAGGTTGGGTAATTGCCATAATAGCAGTACTAATTATGATTTATATTGCGCTTATTGGTTGGGGAAAAACAAAAGAAATAAAAGTTAAATTTGAATGCATGCCTTGGGAAGCTCCTGTTGGAGGAAGTGATTGTGAAAGATGTCATGAAGATGATTCAAAACCTTGCACAAAATATAAATGTGAAAGTCTTGGGCAAACATGTAAATTATTAAATGAAAATGAAGAAAACCCGATTTGTGAAAGTATAGCTCATGAATCAAATCCTCCAGTGATTTCTGCAGGAGATATTTTTAATTATACTCATCTATTAAATAATCCATTAAATCCCTTTAAGATTGATTTTAATTATAAATTCCAGAAGGAAAAAACAAAATATGTAGAATTAAAACAAAGTAATGGGAAATGTATTCAAGAATTCACGCCTATCTTGTTTAATTTAAATACAGATGAGTTTGCTCAATGCAAATATAGTTTTCAAAAAACCAGCCTATTTGAAGAAATGGAAGAATATCCTCTTGAACAAACTAAATTTGGAATAAACCACACTTTTAAATTTAAAATGCCAAGTTTAAGTCACTTAGAGGTTTACAATATTAGTGAAGACTTAAAAGAAAGTTTTGGAAACTTGAACATGTATGTAAGATGCCAAGACTATCAGGGGAATTTTAATATAAATGAATATATAGTAAACTTCTGCATTAATTCAGAACCAGACACAACTGCTGTTAATCATGAGTTTACAATTACAAATCCTAAAAACAAATATTTTTTGAAATATGGAACAACACAACAGGACATGAAGATGCGGATAAACGAACCAGCAGAATGTAAGTATGATATTATCCCAGGAATAGATTATGATGCTATGATAAATTCAATGACATGCAACTGGATGTCTGAAGAAGAAGATAATTGGTTATGCAATACAACTTTAAGTGTAAGTGGTGGAGAAAATAAATTTTATATTAAATGCAGAGATAAACCTTGGTTTGATTATCTTGAGACAGATGAAGAAAGAGAAAAATACAAAGGACGAAATACTAATGTCAATGATTTTATTTATACTTTACATGTAACAGATAAAGAATTAATAATAGATTCAATTACTCCTAAAGGAACTTTGGAATTTGGGTTTGAACCAGTTTCTGTTGATTTGGAAGTCAAAACTTCTGGCGGAGTAGATAATGGAAATTCTAAATGCTCTTATCAGTGGGCAGGAAATTGGATTCAGTTCTTGAGTACTTTTTCAAATTCGCATACTCAGCCAGGAGTAAATTTAATGAGTGGGAATTTTAATACTCCAATAAAGTGTGAAGATGATGTAGAAAATGTTGTTTATGGAAATGCCGTGTTCAAAATAGAAGTGGATTCAGAACCTCCAATTGCGGTGAGGGTTTTTTATGAAGGAGGTGACCTTAAATTAATTACAGATGAAGAAGCAAAATGTTATTATGATTTTAATAGTTGTGATTTTAATCTTATTAATGGAAGTTCTATGTCTTCTTCACTTTCAATAGAGCATTCTGCAAAATGGAGTGTAGGACAAACGCATTATATAAAATGCGAAGATTTTTGGGGAAACACAAATCCAACTTGTGCAATTAAAGTAGAACCAAGTAATTAAAATAAATTTATAAAGCAAATATAAAATTTCCATTATAAATATTTTCAAGAAAATATTTATAAACAAGGTTATCCTAAAATTAATATGAGGTGTATGGAAAAAAAGAATGGGCAAGTTACAATTTTTATTATAATTGGAATAATAATTATAGCGTTTGGAATTTTAATTTATGTATTTTATCCTCAGATTAAAACAACACTTGGGTTTGAGACAGATAATCCTTCTGCATTTATTCGAGAATGTTTAGAAGAAAAAATAGTAAATGATTTAGAAGTATTGTCTTTGCAAGGGGGAAGTTTGGAACCTGAACATTATATTTTGTATGACAATGAAAAAGTGGAATATTTATGTTACATTGAAGAATATTATAAAACTTGCGTGGTGCAACAGCCAATGTTAAAGAAACATATTGAAGCTGAGATTAAAGAAAGCATTCAGGAAAGAGTAACAGAGTGTTTTGATAATTTAGAAAAAAATTATGTTAGAAAAAATTATGCTGTAGAATTAAAAGGGAGCGGTGGAGAAATTGAGTTGCTTCCGAAGAGAATTGTTGCTACATTTAATCGTTCTCTTGTTTTGACGAAGGATGGGACAGAAACCTATAATTCGTTTGATGTGATTGTTAACAATAATATTTATGAACTAGTTAGTGTAGCAAATAGTATAATAAAATGGGAAACAAGTCTTGGGGATGCAGAGACAACCACTTACATGAATTATTATCATGACCTGAAAGTTGAGAAAAAGAAACAGTCAGATGGTTCAACTGTTTATATCTTGACTGACAGGAACAATGGAAATAAATTTCAGTTTGCGTCGAGAAGCATTGCTTGGCCTCCTGGATTTGGAATTTAAAATGGAAAATAAATTAATTTTAATAATCTTGGGAATTTTCTTAATTAGTTTTGCTTCTGCTGTTGGAGAAGTTTCATATTGTTGTGAAAAAACAGTTGCAGGTGCTTGGTGTCAAAATGCTCCTGAAGAACAATGTTCAACCGCTGTTGATTCTTTTACAAATACTGCTTACAAAAAAGTTCCGGCTTCTTGCGAGGCGACCTCTTATTGTAAATTAGGAACTTGCATTAGCGAGGGAGATTGCATGGAAAACACTCCTGAAAGAAGATGTGATAAAGAGTTAGGAGGATATTGGGAAGGAAAAGACGCAGATGAAATCCCGCAGTGTGAATTAGGATGTTGCTTGATTGGAGACCAGGCAGCTTTTGTTACGCAAACACGATGCAAAAAATTATCAGCAGTATATGGCTTGCAAACTAATTTTAGAATAGACCTTACAAATGAATTAAGTTGTATTGCTTCTGCAATGTCTGATGTAAAAGGGGCTTGTGTTTATGAAAAAGATTTTTCAAAGACCTGCCAGTTCATAACTAAAAAAGAGTGTTCAGAATCAAGTGCTGGAAACAACACAGAGTTTTATGAAGGAATTTTGTGCTCTGCTGAAACATTAGGAACTGATTGCGGGAAATCTAAAGAAACAACTTGTGTTAATGGAAGAGATGGAGTTTATTTTGTAGACACTTGTGGAAACTTGGCAAATATTTATGATTCTTCAAAAATAAATAATAAAGAATATTGGACAAATATTTATGGTGAAGGAGAAAGTTGCAACCCAAGTTCATCAAATGCGAATTCAGTTAGTTGCGGAAATTGTGATTATTATTTAGGAAGTACTTGTGAAGATTATAAATTAGCAGGAAAAAAAGCTACTTATGGAGACAATATTTGCAAGGATTTGAGTTGTAAGTATGATGGGAAAAGTTATGAACATGGGGAGACATGGTGTGCAGACAGCAACGGCGTTAAAGAGAATTTGCCAGGAAGCAGATATTTTAGATTAGTGTGTTACAATGGAGAAGTCAGTGTTGAACCGTGTGCAGATTTTCGGCAGGAAACTTGTATTCAGTCGGACATTGGGGGATTTAAAACAGCGGCGTGCAGAGTAAATATGTGGCAGGATTGTGTTGCACAAGAAAATAAAAAAGATTGCGAGAATATTGATAGAAGAGATTGCAAATGGCAAGAAGGGAAATGTATTCCGTTATATGCTTCTGGTTTTAATTTTTGGGAAACAGAAGGAGATGCTAAACCAATATGTTCATTGGTAAGTCAAACTTGTGTTATAAAATATGAAAAAAAATTAGGTGGAGATAAAAAGTGTGTTGAGAACTGCGAGTGTCTTGACGCGTCGTGGGAAGATAATATGAATAAAATGTGTATTTCTATGGGGGACTGTGGAGAAAAGACAAATTATCTTGGATATAAAGGTTTTTGAGAATTTATTAATTTATAATTCTGTCCTCACTTTAAAGTAATCAAAAGATTTAAATATTCAAAACACATTTACAAACCATGACTAAAAACTCACAAGAGGTGAGAAATGGAAAACCAAGTCGTTTGACGACATTGTTATTAGCTGGTTCTATGTTAGTTGGGTTGGGTTCTATTAGTGGATGTATAACACCACAAGGAAGACAATTCATTAACACTATGGGTTATACTGCTGCAGGAACTTTTGTCAAAGGAAGTGTTAGAAAAGAAATGGGGCATCGTGATTATCAAAATAAACAGGGAACAGCACATCGTAGAGGACAATACTTTATTGTTGTGAATTTAGCAACAGGAGAAAGTAAAACTATTGACGGACCCCATTGGAGACTTTATACAAAAATAATCAAAACTAAAAAAAGAGATATTTATCCAGAAGGATTTAAAATGTTTCGTTATGATGTAGATGGTGACCATTGTGCAACAGTTAGTTGGAATGGGAAGGGTAATTAAAATTTACAAAAATTTATAAAAATATTTTCTTTGTTTTTAATATGAATAAAAGAGGAATTGCACTTTGTCAAATAATTATTTTATTATCCTCTATAGTTGCGTTTAGTTTTATTTTGAATATTGGAGTTGTGGCAATTAGTTTTATATAAAACTAAAATCAATATCCAATGTAAATGATTCTCTTTTTCCAGAAAAAAATCTAGATAAGATATTTGGTCCTCTTCTTTTAAAAGAAACATTAACACTATCTAATTTTGATAATTTTCTTTCAGAAAGATTATTCAAATAAGCCTCTGCGACAGAGTATCCTCTGCAATTTCCGATTTGAGCTGTTTGGTCTCTCGCATAACTTTTTAAAATTTCTGCTGCTAAAAAAGGATTTCTTCTTCCTAAAGCAGTTTCAGGACTTTCAGGAATAGGAACAGGATTAAAAGAATTAGTCCAAGGGTCGGGCATTCCTGGATACATTATTTCTGGATTAATACTTCTTTTAACTATTTCATTCATTTTAATATCCAAAACTAAAATTTACTTTATTTAGGTTATGACGAGCATCCCATCTAGAATACTTTGGTGAAAATGAAAATTCAAAAAAGTTTATTTTTGTAAGTGCTTCAGAAGATAAATCATTTAAATAATTTATCGCCCGATTAAATCCATTTTTAATTTCAATTTTTTCTTCTAATCCTCTTCTCTCAGAATGATTTGAAGAATCACTAAGTGTAGGTCCTCTACTTAAAATTGGCAGAGGTTCTGTCCTATAATTATTTAATCCTTCTCTATTTCTTATTATGAGTTCCACTCCTCCTGGAAAAAAGTTTTTTTCAAAATATTTCCATATTCCTTTATCCAATATTCCAAAACTCCATTCTTTTATTTTAGAAGCAGGAGCATAATAAACAGATTCTCTTCTAAGAAAACTACTTATTCTTTTACAGAGATTTGAAATATATTCTATCATCTTTTAATTTTAATTTTTAAATTATATTCTTCTCCAGAAGAAAAAAATCCTAATCCTATACTTCTTTCCAATGTAACTCTAACACCTTTAGCATCATCTAATGCTCCTTTAGGTAAAGTGTTCAATATTTTTTCTGTAGTTAAATATCCTCTGTTCAATGATTCTTGGTAGGTTCTTTCTTTAGATAAATCTTTCATTAAATCTGATGCAGTTTTAGAGTCTCTCCTTGCAATGGAGGTTCCAGGGCTTTCAGGATAAATAGAGTTTCTTTCTTAAATTGTTTCTCCACTTCCCCCACAATCTTTGTCTAAAACTTCTCTTCCTGCAATTCCTACAGCAACTGCTCCTGCTATACCAAGATAAAGAGGCATGAATGGTCCAGTTAAAGGGGCTACTACTAATGTTGCAATCCCAATTCCTCCAAGTTTCTTTCTAAAGCTTTTTTCATTCGAAGATGCCATAAAAATCCTACCACTCCACACTATTTAAGGATTATTGTGATGTGTTACTTTAAAGTAATCAAAAGATTTAAATATTCTAAACTCCCCTATAAATTAATAAAATGTCAAGAAAATTAACAAATCTTATTGGAGCTGGTTTATTTGCAGTAGGTGGTATGGGGTTGTTAAGTGGATGTATAACACCACAAGGAAGACAATTTATTAACAGCCTGGGTTATACTGCTGCAGGAACTTTTGTCAAAGAAAGTGTTAGAAAAGAAATGGGGCATCGTGATTATCAATCACAGCAAAGAAAAGAAAATAGAACTTATGTTCCAAAGGGATTACGACCTGCACAATTAGAGAGGGCTTTTTTTGCTTGTAATTATTGGAAAGACTTTAATAATGATGGAACAACTAATTATCCAGAGGAATATGTTGGAATTAAAAATAAATTTAGAGACTATGAAACAATAGTTTTAGTTTTACATGATGGAGTTGGGGAGAGGGGAACTAAAATAGTCCAAAAAATTTTCAATCCAAAAGGAGAAGAGATTTATAATGTTGAAAAGATTTTTTCTCAAAAAGGTTGTTCAGTAATAATGGGGATTAACGGTGATGCTATGGGGTGGTTGATTGAAAAAGGGGGTTATGGAAATTTTAAATCTGTTTGGTATATTAATAATGCTTATGCCGATTCAACTGAATTTGAAATAGTCCATTCAGAACAAACTAAAAAACTTGATAAGTAATTTATCTAATAAGAATTTGAAGAAACTATTCTAAAACATAATAATTTTAAATGATTGTGAGTAATGAAAAATTTATAAATAACAATTAACTAATTCTTCTATGAAAAAGAGATTAATAAAAAGTATTTCTTTATTTCAAATTTATCTAATGATAGTCTCTGTAATCTCTTTTAGTTTTATTTTAAATATTGATCTTGTTATTGCAGAGGTTCCTGAAATAAAAGTTCCCCCAACAGGAAGTTCAACTGCCTCAGAATATTTTGGAATAAAGCCTCTTGCAGAAGGGAAGAAAACAGCAGAATTTTTTTCAGGCACTGTTGGAGGAGGAGCAGATGCAATAGTTTCTGGAGCACAATATGCGTTGATAGTTGTAGGTGTAATACAGATGATCGCACCAATGTTAGGAGCAGATTCAGCTTTAACAAATGCATTATCAGTTTCTCTTGGTACTGGTGTTTTTATTGGAAAAGGATTATATACTTTATTAGGAGAAGGGGGAACGTGGAGTTCGTGGACAACTAATGCAGGATCATGGTCCATCGCAGGAGGAGTAGTAACTGCAGCAGTTATTTTTTATATGATGTACAAATCTGAAGAAACAGAAACAAAAATATTCACGTGCGAGGCTTGGCAAGCTCCGACAGGTGGAAGCAATTGCGAGAAGTGCAATAAGCAAGGGGAACTTCCCTGTTCTGAATATCAGTGTCGGAGTTTAGGGCAGTCTTGCGAGTTGTTGAATCCTGGAACTGAAGAAGAACAATGCACATGGGTTAATAGAAACGACGTGAATCCGCCTGTGATGAAACCATTAGAGAGTGCGTTGCTGAATAATTATGTTTATTCTCCTGACAATACAATTTCTCCTCCTGATAAAGGAGTTAAAGTGCAGAACAAGGCATTGGCTTCAAAATGTGCAGAGGCTTTCACACCTTTGACATTTGGTATAATCACAAACGAACCTGCACAATGTAAAATTTCTCCTTTAAGAGAAAAAAGTTTTGAAGACATGGGGCTTTATTTTGGGGGCAGCAATTCATTCACTTACAACCACACGCAAGTTATGATTTTGCCTGGAGCAGAAGCACTTGAAGCAGAAGGACTAACATTGCAAAACAACGGGAACTTTGAAGTTTATGCGAGATGCCAAGATGCAAATGGCAACGCAAACACCGCAAACTTTGTGTTCAAGTACTGCGTAGAAAAAGGCCCAGACACAACACCGCCGTTAATTGTATCAACGAACTTATTAAACAATATGCCAATTGCATTTGATCAATCCTCAATAGATTTAAATATTTACACAAACGAACCTGCAGATTGTAAATGGGATTATTTAGACAAAGCTTATGATAATATGGACAATACATTCACCTGCTCAAAAAACATATTTCAAATGAATGCACAAATGCTTTATCCTTGCTCAACAACATTAACAGGTTTGAAGAATGAATTCAAAAATAAATTTTATTTTAGATGCAAAGATTTATCTGAAAATACAAATGCAGAATCCTATTTATTTACTTTACTTGGAACAAAACCATTGGTAATTGATTATGTTTCGCCAGATGCAGAAACAATAAAAGACTCAACAGATATTGTTCAAGTAACATTAAAAGTTGAAACATCTGCAGGCTATAACGACGGGGAATCAGCATGTTATTATAGCGACACAGGAACAGAAGATAGTTATGTTCTATTCGGTAATACAAATTCCCATCAACATTCTCAAGAATTATGGTTTAATGCTGGTACCTATGAGTATTTTATAAAATGCCTTGACCTTGGAGGAAATACCGATGAGAAAACAATAAACTTTGATGTGGAATCTGATGTCACAAGTCCGTTAGTTGTCAGGGTTTATCATGAAGATAAATATTTAAAATTAATAACAAACGAAAAAGCAGAATGTGTTTATGACACAACAAGTTGCAGTTATACTTTTGAAGACGGGATAAAAATGGCTAACATAGACGGTATAACTCATTACACAGACTGGAACACTCAAACAAATTTTTACATTAAATGCAAAGATTCTTATGGTAACAAACCTTTTCCAGATAAATGTAATTTAATTGCTAAACCTTCTCAGATATTTTAAGAAAAGTAAATCAGCTGTACAGGCAAGATTTTCATTACTTATTTTAACAAAAATGAAAAATGGCTAAACTTATAAATCTTAATTTTCTTATTTCTTTATGAAAAAAGGTGAGAAAAAATTAAAAATTTTTCCTACCATTCGTCCACGCTTGGGTAGTCGAACGAGAGGTTATTTACAAATATCTTTTACTTGGCTCTTTTCAATTATTGCTGGAGCAATTATTTTGTTTCTTGTTATTTTTATGACCTCGAAATTAATTAGCACAGAGCAGATGACTTTAAACGCAAAAACTGGAACAGAAATTGGTATTTTGTTGAACCCAATTGAAATGGGTTTTGAAAGTGCAAAGTCCACGACAATGACCTTGCCTGTTGAAACAAGAATTATTGCAAAATGCGAAGAAGATAACCAATTTGGGAAACAAATTATAAATCTATCACAAAAGAACCTTGGCGAATGGACTGTGACAAATATTGAAGCTAAATTCACAAACAAATATATTTTCTCAAAAAATCTTGAAGGGGAAACATTTTACATTTTTGTAAAGCCGTTTGAGTTGGGGTTCAAGGTTGCTGATTTGATTTATATGACTTCTTCTAAAAAAGAATATTGCTTCGAAAATGCTCCAGAAAACATTAAAAAAGAAATTGAATTTTTGAACCAAAAAAATCTTGTTACAGAAAATTGTCAAGAAGACTCTATTGAAATTTGCTTTAGTGGTTCTTGCGAAATTAAAGTTAATTATAATTCAAAGTATGTAATTAAAGAAGGGAATAGAATGTATTTTAGTGACGATGTTTTAATGTATGCGGCTATTTTTTCAGATAGTGAAGTTTATGAATGCCAAGTAAAAAGATTGATGCAAAGAACAGCGAATCTTGCTTTATTGTATAAAAACAAGGCGAATTTTGTTTCTAATAGAGGATGTAATTCTAATTTGAATTTGTTGGGATTAAAAAATGCTGCGGAAGATTTAAGAAATTCTGCAGAGCTAAAATCAGTTAATAGTATTGCAGAAGATATTAATGATTTAAATAAATTTGCAGAGTGTAGGCTATGGTAGTCAAAATCTCACTTCGTTCAATCTGGTTCGCCCAAGCATGGTCAAACCAAAGAACTGATTCAATCGCACAAAATAAAAAAGCGCAAATGAAAATACAGCAAATGGTATTTATGTTGCTTGCGGCTACATTATTTTTTGCACTAGTTGGAATGCTTTTGTTGGCTTTGAAATTTTCAGGATTAAAAGAATCAGCAACAGAGCTTGAGGAAAAAAATGCCCTGCTTCTTGTAACAAAGATTGCAAACTCCCCTGAGTTTTCATGTGGTAGCGCATTTGGAAACCTTAAGACTAATTGTGTTGATGCTGACAAAGTTATGATGTTAAAAAAAAATATAGATAAATATGATAATTTTTGGGGGAAAGAGACGAACATAGAAATAATTAAAATCTACCCCGAAGGGAATGTGGTCTGCACCATAGGGAACTACCCTAATTGTAATCTTATAAATTTGCAATCAAAAAAAATAAATATAGAACATTCAAATTTTATTTCATTATGCAGAAAGAATTTAATTAATGGTGAAGTTCATGATAAGTGCGAGTTGGCAAAGATAATTGTAAGTTATAAAGATTGGCGTGAAAATGATGATTAAAACAACGAAGAATAAATCTGGACAGAAGCAGAAATCGAAGATTTCTCCATTTGCCAAGAATAAATCTGGACAAGAGGAACTTATTGGATTTGTCCTAATTATAGTTTTAGTTGCAATTATTGGATTAATTTTTCTTGGGTTCTCTTTAAGGAGTCCTCAGAAAGAGATAGTTGAAAGTTACGAAGTTGAGAGCTTTATTCAGGCATTTTTGCAATACACTACAGATTGCGGGAATTATAGAGAAAATTATCTGCCACTTCAAAAATTAATCTCTGCGTGTGTTGATAAAGAAACTTGTTTAGATGAAAGAGAAAGTTGTGATGTTTTAAATTTTACATTGACTGGAATGATTGAAAATAGTTGGAAAGTGGAAGGAGATAGACCAATTCAAGGTTATGAATTAAAAATTGTGTTAGAAAATGGGACAGAAGTAATCCCTTTGATTAATAATGGGAATAGCACGAAGAATTCTAAAGGGGTTTCACAACCTTTTACACCTCTTGGAGAAAATTATGAAGTGACTTTCATAGTTTATTATTAACAAAAAAAGTAAATCAAAGATTTTCATTCGTCCGCCCAAGCGTGGTCGAACGAAACCTAAGCGGTTTTTTGGAATTTCCCTTCCTGTTCCGGTGAAGCGGTTTCTTTATTGCAATCCGAAGGAAACCGCACATCTACACTTTCAAATGAATAGTAATTGTATCTACAACTATTTTTGGTCTGTGTCTTATTCTGTTCTTTGTCTTTTCCTCTATTAATTCTATAAAGCCAAATCTCTCTAAAAGTTTGATATCATCATTCACAGATTTAAATCCTCTACCTAATTTTTTAGCTAACTCATAAATTGACTTGGGTTTTTCTGTTTTTATTGTGTGTAAAATCCTGGCTTTCTCATTACTCAAAAGCTGTCTTAAAGCTAAAACCCCTGAAAAATCATAATCTTTTTTTGAAGTTCCGGATTTCTTGAACAATGAAAACGCTCCTTTAGATTCTTTTATTGTTATTTCTCGTGTCTTTATTTTATTTTTAGCCATTTTAGCATATCTATTTTTTTAGTGTATATATGTTTAAAATATATTTTATAGTTATATGTTTTTTTATAATATATATTACTTATAATTACCCTATATTAATAAATGTTTGGTTTTGGGGAAAATAGATAATTGTATTAATAACTAAGTGACAGCACAACCTTTAAAAGTAAAACCATTGAAATAAAGGGTTTTTGGTTAAACGTGATAGAATTGAGGGGCAAGCTTTTTAAAGAAAATTGAATTTTCATATTTGTCTAAATTTGATTTAGATATTACGCTTGTGCGTTCTTATAGGGGATCATACTCACTCAAGAAAATAGTTTACCCTATACTATTGGATTGGGTCGCGTTGTCATAGACAACTTATAATATACAGGTGAAAGGAGGTTAAAAATAAAAAATATGAAATTTAATTTTAGAAAAATTTCGGCGATAGGAAGTAGTCTTTTATTGACAGGTATGAGTATCGCTGTTCCGGTTGCTGCATCTGCTTACCCTGCACCATTTGTGTCAGGAGGAAGTGCTAATGTTGCAGTTGTATACGGAACAGGAGCTGGTGTTTCTGCTTTAGACGTTGTTGAGGCTGGTAATATTCAATCAAACTTGCAATCCAAAATGGGTTCAAGTGTTGGAACTACAAGCACTGCTACTGGAGAAGCAAAAACTTTAGCAAGTGGTTCAGACCTT
>Ga0222658_1000283_pt1 | contig 29147 bp, 28 predicted proteins | sample AntAcemetagen476_FD_179830 | JGI IMG/M metagenome (GOLD analysis project Ga0222658, IMG submission 179830) | Saline water microbial communities from Ace Lake, Antarctica - #476 | ecosystem: Environmental > Aquatic > Non-marine Saline and Alkaline > Saline | place: Antarctica: Ace Lake... | reverse complement strand
CATGCGGATGCTGACTATGTCAAGATATGGCTTCGGGATGGAAGTGCTCCCGCCCAGACGGATGTTTACTTCTACGGCATTTTTGATAAGGACGTTCAGTACATAGATATCCCATGTAACGCTCTGGCAGACATGTACATAAAGGTAGCTGGTGCTGACCGCTGGGGTATTGAACAGGATACTGTAACGGATGATAATATTGACCTTAGCGACTGCGAAATTCCAGCCGGGGATGCTGGCGTTGTGTTCACGTCGGGGCTTTTGGCTGGGTATCCTACGTCTGGGTACAAACTGACCGTAACCAGTGCTCATGCCAATGTTGCTTCCCTGAATGTGTACGTTGAGGCTGGGGCGGTTCCAACAGCTACGGATGAGTTCTTCTATGGCAACTTCCCATGGGACGGGGCTGGAAGTAACGATATTGAGATTCCTTGGCCCTACGCAGGGGATGGCTGTGGTTTCCGAGTCATGGGTGTTGATGATTATGGTGTCGAACAGGCCAACTCCAACACTGACAGTGATAACGCACAGGTAGGCGTTCACACTTACATCGTTGCTGAAGGGGGAGCCTACTACGACAACGTACAGGATGCCTTGGATGCCATCGTAGTGGACAACCCCACTAGAGCGGCAATTCACATCATGCCGGGTAACTATGTAGCCAACATCACCCTTCCGGCTCTTGCGGACGACCAAGTAGTTTCCATTCATGGACATGGTTCTGTGGTGTTGGATGGGAGAGTGAACTTTAACAACGCTCCGGGTGCAACTGGTGGGGTGGCGCCTTATGAGATGCCCCGTGAGGACTGGCTCTTCCAGATGTATAACGTCACAATCAAGGGAAAGTTGACCAGAGTCAAGCAGGTTTCGGGTGGAGCCATAGTCTGGCCTTTGCTTTTCAGTGGGTGCTCCTTCATCTTTGATGACGCTGTGACTACAGACCCTTTGATTGAGTTCGAGGAGGAAGCCGGTGGTGGTGGTGGGGGGTACCTTGCCGTGCGCTTTGAGGACTGTACTTTCTATGACGGTGACACAAAGAGTACGATGATTTACTTCAGTAATGGTGGTGGGGCCAAGACCGATATCTCCTTCGTGTTCATCAACTGTGACTTGGCTTGTGACTTGGCCAACAACCTGATAAACATAGACTCAAATCCTACAGCGGCATGTGCGTCTGTAGCTATCATTGACAGTTGCCGAATGCAAAGTCGAGTTGCTGCGGGAGGGTACCTCGTGATGGGAACCTATTCTTCTGGGCCACATATCACGTTTGTTAACAATACTTTGTATACAGCGGGAATTGTGTCATCCGGTGGTATTTCTCTCGCAATGGGGACAACTATTGCGGGTGTGGCGAAGGACAGTAACGTCCTCATGCCTTATGCCTTCCTTAATACCAACCAGTAGCACCTTTTTGAGGTATACAATAGGGGACCAAACAGTTAGGGGATATTGTGACTGTACTCGATAGAAATGAAAAGGGAGCGGCCCTTATGGGGACCGACGCCTCAGGGCAACTCACCAACTTTCAGGTTAACCCGGATGGGTCTTCGTTGGGGTATAATGCACCTATGACTACACCTCATACATGGGTACAATTAGTAAGGGTTGACTTTACCAGTGCCTATGACACGGGTTCATTGTTCACTGCCCACACATTCCAGTATGTGGTAGCCAACGTAGATTCGGATGTTGTGGTGAGGGCTGAGGGGTCTTTGGATGGGACGAACTGGTTTAACTTGGACACGGGGGATACTACTCATGCATCTGATGGTGTTTACTTCCTTCCGTTTGTCAATGTTGCACTGCGCTATGTCAGATTTGGTATAATCACTGAGCATGCCGACCCCAGTCCTGTGACTGTTGACGCCAGCTACATGGGATGTTGAGCATAACTTCTAACCCCTACTTTAGTTCCTGAGGTAATCTTGGAACAGGGAGACCTTTTATGTCTGAATCCCTTGAAAAACTTCGTGCTTTAACTAGTGAGTTAGTTCCCCCTGTAACTCTTTTATCTTTGGCTACTGAAGATAAGTGTCCTTCTGTTGTGGAATATGCGTGTGACCAAGGAACTGCTATTGGACTTGCTCTTTTTCACAACGAGAGTGTCGCTGTACAAAGAACTCTCTTTACCAAGTCAACCACTTTTCCTGCCCACAGCCATAAGGGGGTTGAGTGGGTTGTAGTATATTCAGGACGCTTCAAGATTATTATGTCTACTTCCGAGGTAACTTTGGGACCGGGAGAAGCTTTTATGATTCCCCCTGAGGTGCCCCATATGTGTAGAGCACTGGAAGATACATGGTTGATTAGTATTACAATTCCAGCATCAGAGGGGTACCCCAATGTCTAATGAATTACTTCGGTCCTCCTCGAATGGTTGGAATGAATATTCCAAGCTAGTCCTTACGGAACTGGAACGAGGGTCTACTGAGAGACAAGGGCTGGGTACCAAACAGGATACCACCAACATTAACCTTGCACAACTTCGGACGGACATCATGGTGGAAATCGCCGGACTCAAGGTTAAATCTGGGGTCTGGGGGGCATTAGCTGGGGCCATTCCAGTGATACTCGGTCTTGCTATTTGGTTCATCACGAAGGGAGCATAACAACAATGTTTTTATCTGTACTACTTTTTGCGATAGCAATGGCTGGGGTTCTTGAGGCCGCTATCAAGACAGTGGAGCGGCTCAAGAAAATCATCCTTCACATAGTTGGTAAGTCCTTCACCCAGAATGATTTCAATAAGCTTCTGCTTATCGCTGGGGGAATCTTCATTTCCGTTTACTGTGGAGTGACCGTGCTCGATACGATTGCGGCTCCAGTACTCGGTGTAGATTTCAGCTTTGGTGTTGTAGGCATGGTGCTCTTCGGCCTATTCCTTGGCCGGGGAAGCAATGTCCTCCACAACTTCTATGAGAAATTCAAGGATTGGTCGGGAACAGGAACACCTCGAACGGAGGAATAAGATGTCGAAGGTAGAGGGACTGCCTCTTTTCTTTCTTGATGTAGGGCATGCATTTGGAGCCAAGCCCGGAGCGGCGAAGGACGGCGTAACAGAAGAGGACTACAACACAACTCTCAGGGACCAGATATACTCCCTCTGGAGAGCACGGGTCAACTTCGACAACCTTCTGGAAATGATTCCCGGTGCTCTTGAAACCCTGACTACCCTTCGTATGTACCGTCCTGTGCGGTACGGTTTGATAGTCAGTCGAGAGAATCCAAAGCTTCTCTATGGCACCTATGCTGAACGCCTGAAGGAGTCAGCAAGGATACCAATAGATGCTCACATACAGATGCACTTCAACGCCGCAGACACAACCAAGGCTACCCATGGTCTGGTAGGATACTCAGCGGATAACTCCTATGCTGATGACTCTGAGACAATGGCACAGATTTTCGCTCATGCTCTGGACAAAGAGCTTGACCCAAAACAAGACGGTTCTCTCGTCACCAGTGTGACGGTAAAGGGGTGTTCAAAGGCTTCTGGTGGGTATGAGGCTCGTATAGAGTACTGCCTGAGGGAAGCAGATTGCCCGAGCATTTTGATGGAACCCCTCTTCCTCACAACTCCGGGGCACTTGGCTTTCATGAAAACCTCTGAAGGTTTCATGGCCTTGGTTCGAGCCTACACCATGGCTCTCGATACTTTGGCGGAAGGACTGCTTCGTGAAGATACTGAATAATGTTCTAACCCTTCTTATAGTATTGGGAGTGGCTTACTTAGGTCTTATGAGCCATTGCAGGGGGCAAGAGAATGAAGCTTTAAGGCAAGAGATTGCAGACCTCCAAGGTAATGTAGAGGTCATCAATGGACAGGTGGTCCAGATACCCCGTTTGGCCAAGGCGGTCATTGCTTATGAGGGTGACATGCTCACCATAGTGGAACGCATTGATAGCTTGAGTCATTCGGTGGAGTCTATCTACATACCTCCCGAAGGTTCCTATGAACTGGTGTTCGTTGAGGATACTGTAGCCATGGCGGAAATCATTCAGAACTTCCAGTTACTTTCTCAGCTTATGAGCACTGACCCCGGCGATACCACCGCAATCCAGAACATCCAGAGTACCTTGGACTCCCTCTACCTTAACCTGTACAAAGTAGATGCAGACATACAGACTTCCGGGTTGACCTTCAGTCCCATGGTTTGGGGAGGAGTGGGTCTCGACGCTGAAGCACAGGTGGGCGCAGGAGCACGAGTATATTACAACGGGCATTGGGGAGGTGGGCTGGACTTCGGTTTGGACTTCCCAGAGCCTCAGGATACTGTAGAGATTCTTGAGGATGTATCATTGCATGCCTATGTTGATTACAGGGGTCTTTTTGGGTTACGCAACTTAGGACTTGGCCTTGATTTTGGGCGGGGTTTTATACAGAAACAGTGGGAAGTAGGCGGTAAGCTTAACTTCTATTTCGGTGATTAGGGGATAACATGCCAAACATTGTGGAGTTCGAGCACATTCTCAAGTACAGAGCATCGGCATCAACACCACCCACTACTCGGTTTCAGGAGGACCAGTCCTTCACAACTGAGGAGAAGATAGAGGGTGAGACGAGACTTCCTGATTCGTCCGCCACTGTTGAGCTTTCCATGGGTCTCATTGCTGAGGGCCTCTTCTTCTACATGAAGAGTGACGAGCCTATAGCGGTCTACTTTGGAGACCCTGTTACCACTGACCCGGTCGTGGCAAATTTCTTGGTCCTCGGTGTTGACGCAGGTGAGGGATTTACTGAAGTCCATCTGGTGAATGATAATGGAAACACAGATGTCGCAACAGTAGAGTACCTCATAGCCGGGGACGCTACCTAGCCTCTTGACAACACTACAGCATTGTTGCATGGTATCTCTCAACGCATAGGGAGATACCATGCATGTAACTGTCGGAACTGTCTACACTATAATCACTTCCGCCAAGCCATGGGAGTTGAAAAACATCCATGACGCCCTGACTTTTCGGGTGGAGAACGCCCACCATATGCCAAGGGTGCGGAGTGGCCAGTGGGATGGTATGCAGACCTTTCTCTGGACGAATCGGAAAACGGGGGAACCCTTTTTCTTTACGGGGTTACTGCATCTTCTGGAGTCTTCCACCAATGAAATTGTAGTCAAGAAACCTCTTATTGAGGACCTCACCTACTTAGCCCGGCCCGACCTGCTCAAGACCGTTCGAATGGATGGTAAGTGGTCCTATCAGGAGAGGACTATTCGAGAGGCCTTGGAGCACCAAAGAGGTATCTGGTGGCTGGCAACGGGAGCGGGTAAGACGTTCATAGCGGGTGCTGTCATCGAAGCTCTCCGACTTCCCACCCTTTTCCTAGTCCCTCGACTGGAACTCATGAAGCAGACGGCTGACGTATTCCAGAGGGAGTTGAGTGTGCCTGTCGGTTGGCTCGGTGGGGGCGAAGACGTTGCAGGTTTGGTAGTAGTGGGCATAGTCAACTCAATTCGTAACCGGAGTAAAAAGGACCCTGCCTATCTCCCAGCTTTTGAAATGGTGATAGCTGACGAGTGTCATCTTTCTTCTGCCAGCAGTTATGTGGACATTCTTACGCAGTGTGTGGGAGCGGATTACAGGTTTGGTCTTTCGGGGACACCACTCGAACTGGACATGATTCGGAATGTACGTCTGACAGGGATGCTAGGTCCTGTCATATCACATGTTTCTAACAAGGAATTGATAGCGTTGGGAGTGAACGCTAAGCCTATCATTCACATGCACAAGGTCACTCAGTCATCCGGAGTAGCGACGGCTTCGGATTGGGCCAGCCTATATAAGGCCAACATAACAGAAAACCTGCACCGTAACATGGTCATTGTTAGTGTTGTGCGGGAGAGTTTTGGGGAAGGGTTGACAACGCTGGTGCTGGTGCATAGTATTAAGCATGGTGAACTCTTGGAAAGGATGCTGAACAATGTTGGTGTTGCAACTCAGTTCTGTAGTGGCAAGTCAACGAAGGCTCTGCGTTTCGACCAAGTGGATGGTCTCAGGGAAGGGCGTTACAAGGTCCTGATTCTGTCCAAGATAGGGGAGGTGGGTTTGGATATCCCTGCCCTTGATGTAGTGGTGCGAGCATCGGGCGGGAAGAGTACCATTTCAACCCTTCAGGCTCTAGGGCGAGGGCTTCGAGGGAAAGTCGGAAAGCCCAACGTAGTCTACTATCATGACTTTTGGGATACATTGGACAAGTACGGGAGACGACATTCCAGACAGCGAGTGCGGGACTATGAAGCGGAAGGGTTTGAAGTGTTATATGTCTGATGAAACTGCGGTTGTGGCCCTGACGGAGGACCTTGTATTGGCCTATCAGGATAGGGTTCGGAAGCTCATGTCATTCAGAGGGTACAAGATTAAGGATGGCCAGTACCCACATTTCATGAAGGTGGCTCTTCACTTCGAAGGTGACCCCACTTTTGACCCCGAGCTTCTTATAACTGCCGCTTTCAGTGTGACTTGGTACATGAAGGGCAAACCTCTTTCCCGTCCTCTTCCCTTCCATCTGCACTATCAGGACACTTATTCCACCTATACCATGCTCTTCAAGAGAGGCCTTAGGGAGGGTCGTAAGGAAGAGAGAATCGAAAAAGCAATCCGAAACACGTTGAGCACAATCAAGAGGCTGGTGGGCCGAAATCCAATGAATTCTCTATCCTCTGCCCATGTTCTCGAAGCCCTCAGGGGAGGGCTGATAACGGAGTACTACATTGCCTTGATTCCGCAACTCCGAAAGCAAATGGATAGGTGTCTTATGGAAGCGATACTTGACACGGACCCTTTGGCGAAAGATACTTGGAGCCTGCTTCTGGACAAGGTGCGAGAAGCCGAATTCACAATGAACAATCTGGGAATTACGGGGAACATGCGAAACCTTTTGGTGAAGGCGGGGATATTGGATGTCTGAAGTTCGCTACCCTTTTGATGGGGCGTTCCAGAACAAAATTCTGGCTCTAATACTCAGGGACCGAAGTTTTCTTACGAGACACAGGGCCGTTGTTCAGCCCGGCTTTTTTGACAGTCCATATCACGCTGTCCTCTGTCGGCAGGTATTCGAATACTACGATAAATACCGCCTTACCCCAAGTCGTGAAGCTATCTCCGAGCTTATCCGGGGACACAAGGATGCCGACCTTCTTCAAGAGCTTATTGACCAGCTATTTACAATCGACCTGAGTGACGCAGTTTACATAGAACAGGTCAGCACAAAGTTCGCTCGACAACAGGCTGTGAAGAGAGCATTTCGTACAGCGGAAGGGATGCTGGGGGATGCCGACTTCGATGGGATACGGCAGGAGATAGACAAGGCTCTGCTGATAGGAACCCAGCACGAGAATCTGGGAACAGATTTCTGGGGTTCTATTGAAGAAATGATGGATGACCTCTCTGACAACACCGAAGCTGAGGTCCGGATTCCCACACTGATTACGGAGCTTGATAAGCAACTTGACGGGGGTATCTATCCCGGCGAATTGAACCTTGTCATGGCCCCTTCAGGTAGGGGTAAATCTATCTTCCTCGTCAACATGGCTTACGCCGCTCTTTGGTTGCGGAAGAATGTTCTGTTTATCACATTGGAAATGTCAGATTACAAGATTCGAAAGAGGTTGGTCAGTCGCTTTACAGGAGTGAACCCCAACAGTTTAGCAGGTCGTGTGGATGAGGTATATCATAGACTTCAGATGTTCCGTAAAAAGTCTGGTCATCTTCAGGTTAAGGGGTTTCCTACAGGGTACCTAACTGTTGATGAACTAAGAGCTTACACTCTTTCGTTAGGGCAGGCTACGGGATTCGTCCCAGACTTGTTGGTGGTGGATTCTCTTGACATTATGAGGCCAATAGGTTCTGCTTCTCTGGATGATTCTTTTAAGGGGCAGGGGCAGATAGCCAAGGGACTGCGTGGACTAGCTACTGAATTTCAGGTTGGTCTTTGGTCTGCTACTCAGGGGAACAGGGCATCTGCCAAGAAAGCTGTACTCGACGCTGAGGACAAGGCTGAGAGTTATAGGGTCGTACAGGATGCTGACGTGATTATAGGCTTGATGCGTACTGCGGAGGAAAAGGAACGGTGTCTCGGTCGTCTCTCAATTGCCAAGGGAAGAGACTTGGACATTGTCAATCCTTTGATGACCGTGGGTATGGACTATACTCGTATGTTCATAGGAGACCCAAAGGTGGACGCATGATAATTGGACTTCAAGAGTGGGCCGAGACAACGCTGGACGTGACCAACGAGCGTCAGACCAACAGAGGTTTTCAAGTCTTTGCGGTCTGCCCATTCTGTGGGAAGGGCAAGGACCACTTCTCTGTGAATGTGGAGACGGGTGTGTATGCCTGTTACATTTGTGGGGATGGGTCTGCCAATCGCTCAGCAGGGTCCTATGTAGACTTGGTGTTTGCTCTTAACCCAAGTTTGAGGAAACCCTCTAACACTTATGACTCCCCCGGTCGGTACTACTATGCGAAGAAAAAAGTAGTGGACCTTTTTCTGAAGGAACATGTCTCAGATATTTCCATGGATGACCTCGCTCGTATCTATGACCGGACAGCAATAACTACTCCGGGTGGTTATAAGACATCCCTTTCTTTACTGAATGAAGTGGAAGGTACGGTTTCTCTGGACTCAGGTGGGTTTGCAAAGCTGGCTTGCCACTATCTCACTAGCCGGGGAGTTGACATTGACTATGCCATGGAACAGGGTATGGTTGTAGGGACTACCAAACGGTATATGGGGTACCTTTTGATTCCAGTCTGGGAGTCGGGGTTGATTTTGAGCTTTGTAGCAAGGGCTTATCTGGCCAACTCATTACGATATACGGGACCTACTTTGCAGGAGGGTTGGACTCCTAAGTCCCAGCTAGTCTACGGGATAGACAGCATTCGAAGAGACAAGTCCTGCATAGTGGTGGAGGGTATTTTTGACGCTCTCGCCTTGAGGGGGTTGACAACCGTTGCACTGCTCGGTAAGGTAATCACAACGGAGCAAACAAGGAAGCTCATAGACCGCAAACCCTCAAGGGTAACAGTCCTTTTGGATGCGGGTTTTGATTCAGCGGCACGGGAAGTTGCCAACCACTTTGTAGGTTTCATTCCAGATATTCGGATAGCATCCATGGAAGATGTTGGAGTGGACCCTTCTGATTCCCCAGAACAGGCGGCTAAGGCTATCATCCATGCGAGGAGTATCTTCAATTGAGACTCAGCTACAAGAAGATGGCGACGAATCAAGCCCCCACTCGAAGGAAGCAAGCTCTCAAGGATGAGCTATATCAGGACGTTATGGCTCTGCGGAGTCTTTTCTTCTCTCTTCAACTCGACCATGCTGAGGCGGATAAGTGGCGAATCATGAATGATTATCTTGACCATGCTCGGGCTGGGTGCCCAACACGAGGGATGATAGCAAAGGTCAGGGAGTTCCTACTTCAGTTTGGTCCTCGCTCCATATTTTACAGGATACACCAGACTACCAAGAGAGAGCGGAATCAGTACACACAACGTATCTTCTATATATGTAGAGAGATACAGAAGCTCAAGGATGAGCGGTGGCCCAACCTCTCAAGGGTAGATGTTCGGACGCTTGGATTATTTCGGAAGAACGCAATCGGTATGGTGCGGTGGTTGAAAGCCCGTCCCCTTACACATGCCCAGAAAGAGCACGTCTGGGGGACAGAGCACATGTTGGGTATTTGGTGGTTAGATTTGTCCGATGAGGACAATGGTATGAGGCTCAAAAGAAAGGGGTCTGAAAATGGCTGAAAGTCAGGAAACTACAGAGGAACTGAGGGTTGTATTTGAGGATGCAACGAAGTGCTTCGGAACAGGTTATGACCCAAAGGACTCTACCTGCGTAGGTGGGGGCGAGGGGAAGAACAAGAATCCGTGTCGAGTAGCTGAGACGTGCAAGGCTTGGAGGGATGCTGGCGGGTGCCCAGAGGAGGCCAAGTCCGAGGATGCCCCAGAAGCCCCCTCAGAAGCCGCTGAAGAGCCTTCAAGTTCTGATGGTGAGTTCGGACAGGACGAGGCTTTAACGCTCTGTATGGACCTCCTGAGGCCCTTCTCAACGCAGGTAGACACCAAGAAGGCATCCAACCGTGTCACCATCAGTTGTACCACGGGGGACCTCTTCATTCTCCAGAAGCGTGGAATCAAACTTCTTGTGGAGCCAGACGCTGAGCACATAAAGGCGTGTGCCTTGCGTTTGGGCCTTTCTGGTGAGGAATGGGAATCCAAGTTCCGGTGTCTCTACTTGAGATATTCTCTGGGTGCTGAGCGACTCGGGGAGATTATTCAGAAGCATCTGTCTGATGCTTTCGGGACCAAGTCGGGACCAAGTCGGGACCAAGTAACCCCGCAGGTAGAGGACACAGGTCTGGAAACTGACATGCCGTTTGAGCCTGAGCCTGTAGCCGAATCGGAGCCTATTGAGGAGCCTGTAGCCGAATCGGAGCCTATTGAGGAGCCTGAGCCTGAGCCTGAGCCTGAGCCTGAGCCTGAGCCTGAGCCTGAGCCTGAGCCTGAGCCTACCCGAGCACAGGCGATGGTCACGAATTTTGGGAAGGAATATGCCGGGAAGGAATATGTCATGAAAACTCAGGTAGACGTTTCTCTGGAGACTCCTGAGGGGGATATTGTTCAGGTTGACATCATAGGGACCGAGGAACTGGAGTATGACATTACCCACCCTACAGATGTCTCTCCAATCACCCCTTCTGAGGTTATGGACTTGGTCCCAACTTTAGACTTGGATGAGGGCGTGAACATTGTTTGTTACGCTGATTGTGACATCCATTCTGCTACATTCAAACTCGAAATCTTTGGTGGCGACGCCAGAGGAGTGCGTAAGGCCCTGAGTGCTCTTCTGGATAACTTGAGGTAGGACCATGCCAGCCGAGAAGCCGACCTGCCCTTGTGGGTTGGAGAAGTCGTGTACCCACCCATATATGGGTATTGACGGGTCCAAAAACCCAAAGATTCTGGTGGTAGGGAGTGCTCCTGATGAGGCAGAGGATGCTGAAGGGCACCTGTTTATCGGGACCGCAGGGAAGTTTCTGCGCCGAATCCTGAAGGAATCAGGCGTAGATGTTGAACAGGATGTTGGGTTTGTCAACGTACTTGGGTGTTGCCCACCCAATAAGTACAACCCGACCCCTGCTCAGATGAAGGCCTGCGCTCCGAATCTTCTCAAGGTTCTGGAGGACACCAGTGACACAGTGAAGCTGGTTCTTCTACTGGGCAACTTCCCCATGCGTCAACTTCTCAATAGAACAGGCATAACCAAGTGGCACGGGAAGTCCACTTATGTAGGAGAGGTCATCTATCATCCAACCTACCATCCTCTTTACTGCCTGCAATACCCTGAGACGATGGACGTGTTCATACAGGATATCCAGACTGGGCTTCGTTTAATGGACCAACCAGTTCGAGACCTGATTCCGGATAAGAATGTGGACTCTGCCTATCTCTTGGAACACATGAACGACTTGCTCAACCCGAACCAGTATCTTGCGTATGACTGTGAGACCAATGGGCTGGACCCTTATTCAGATGATGCTTCGATAATAGGGGTATCCTTGAGTTGGGCTGACGATGACTGTTGTTTCGTTACTTTGGAACACCCTGATGTCTTTATCCCCCCAGTAGAGTGGGCTTTAAGGGTGCAACTCCTGAAGCAAATTCTTGAGTCTAACTCTCCAAAGGTAGGGCAAAACGCCAAGTTCGACCGTCAATTCCTGTCTCTGTGCCTTGGTGTCGAAGTACAGGGGGACGTGGCGGATACTCTGTTGGACCACCATCTTCTGGACGAGAGGAAGGGCACTCATAAACTGAGTATGATGGTCAAGGCTTATCTTCCAGAGTACGGTGGATATGACTCTCGCATGGAAACACTCATGGACTTGCATGATAACCAGATGGTAAACATTCCTCTGGTGGACATTGTTCCCTATGCTTGTGGGGATGCATTCGTAACTCGTAAGCTTGCTATTGAGTTCGAGAAGCCGTTGGAGGAGCAGGGCTTACTGGAGCACTCTCGGGAGAACGTCCTTCCTGCAAATCTCGTTTATACCAAGATGGAAATGCGAGGGGTGAAGTGGGACGAGTCTCGGGCCAAGGTACTCCGCAGGGACTACCTCCAGAAGGTCAAGGAAATGCGCCTAGCCGTACAGGAACTTCCAATAGCCTTGGAGTGGGAACAAATCAAGCTGGGCGAGCTAGAGGTAGAAGCTCTGGAAGCCCAGTTGGTATCCTTTCAGCAGACCGGAAGGAATCTCAAGGGTCATCGGTTTACTGAGTATCAGGAAAAATCCCTGATGAAGAAAATAGCACGTTTCAAGGAGGAGGCAAAGCTTAACCCCAACGCCCATGCTCAGATACAGAAGCTTGTCTATGACATCTGCAAACTTCCTAAGCAGATAAATAGGAAGTCTGGTAACCGGAGCACCGACAAGGAAGCAAGAGAGGCTCTGTTAGCTCTTGTCCCCTCTACAGAGATACAGGCCAAGGGGTTAGAGTTGATAAAGGCGTTGAACTACTACTCGAAAATATCCAAACTCTCATCGGGGTACACCGCTGAATATACCAAGCATATCCACGATGACGGGTTGGTCCATACCAGCTTCAACCAACAAGGTACCGTTACGGGAAGACTTAGCTCAACAGGACCAAACCTCCAGCAGATTCCGAGGAACCTCTACTTGGGCAGTGACCCTGACCCTGAAGAGGTCTGGCTGGCGGCACACAACATCAAGTCTATGTTCATCAGTAAGTTCAAGGAAGACGGGTACATAGTCAATGCGGACTACTCTCAGTTGGAGCTTCGATTGATGGCTTGTCTCTCTGGGGACTCTATCATGGTTGAGGCTTATAAGAACGGCATCGACCTTCATACGTTGTCTGCCAAGCTCCTGTACCCCGGCTTTGATGACATGGATAAGGTCCGCCGGAAGGAACTTCGTCAGTTGGCCAAGACGTGGAACTTCGCTTCTGCCTACAGTTTCCAGAAGGAGTTTTTGGAAATGTATCCCGGTCTTGGAGTCTGGGTTGCGAAGATGCAGGACGAGGCCAAGACCAACTACTTTATGGTGAACCCTCTGGGGCGGCGGAGAAGGCTTCCAGAAATTGCTCGGTTCATTGGGAGAGACTTCAGCGGTCTCAACCATGCGCTCAGGCAGGCTGTCAACTTCATGATACAGTCTACGGGCCATGAGCTTCTGATGAGAGCTATTATCAAGGTGGAGAAGGCAGTACAGGCGGCTGGACTTCGAAGTTCTCTGGTGCTTGAGGTTCATGACTCCATTATGGTGGACTGTCACAAGTCAGAGCTTGACATGGTCACGAAGATACTGTATAGGGAGATGTCAGATATGGGGGGACTTGACTGGGTGATTATTCCCATCACCGCAGAAGTATCATATGGACCAAGCTGGGCCGACCAGACAGAGATTGAGGTGGGAAATGCAGATGCCTGACACCACTGAACTGTGGACTATCGAAGTGGGACTCCCCGATTTAGGGGTTCAGCGAATAGACATTCGGGATTACCTTCAATTCAAGGAAGGGTATGAGGATGAAATGCGTTCTCAGCCTGACCGCTTTGCCTACCTCGACGCTGTGCGGGTGGAGCTAGATGCCTTCATTGATGAGAAGGAAGCAGAGTTTAAGGCATGGCAGGGCAAACAGAGAGGAGCAAAGGCCACAGCATTAGCGACTAGCCTCGGGAAGAAGAAGGCCACCAAGGACGACCTCGATTCAGCATTGTGTAGCGACCCAGCTTATTTGTCTCAGGAACGAGTGTTAATCGGACTGAGAAAACAATTAAAGAAGCTGAGCGGTTGGCTTACGGCAATGGTGCAGAGAGAGCGTATGCTGGGTCACTTGGCCCAGATGGAAATGAGAGGGCTGTCATCGTACAGCCATCGTGGTGCTCGTTTTAACTCGCCTTCCGATATGGATGCAGAGCGGGATTATCAGCTACGCAAACAAAAATGGGTAGCGTCACAAGATGTAGAGGAGCAAGCGTAATGCCACTTTCGAAAGAGGGAGCACACAGGCTCGCAGAAAAGATGCGGCGTGAGGCGGAAGAGGATGCAAGGAAAGAGAAGGAAAAGGGTGGAGCGAAGCGAAGCTATCTCAAGTTCGCAGATGGAGATAGCCATATAATTCGCATACTCCCACCCAAGAAAGGTCTCGAAAAATTCGACCCCTACAGGGAGTTGGATTCACACTGGGGCCTCGGCCCTCAGGGAAGAGAGAGGGTTCTGTGCCCTCGTAGCTACAAGGTCCCCCAGACTTGCCCTATCTGTGACGAGTTGGACCTCATGTTCCCGAAGAAGAAGGCTGGCGATGAGGCGGCTATGGCTTTTGTGGACCGTTTCAAACTGAAGCACCGGTTCATGTATCAAGTCATTGTTCGTGGTCAGGAGGACCTTGGTCCCCAGCTTTGGGAGGTCTCTCACGAGACGCACACCAAGATGCGGGGACTCTTCCTTGACCCGGATTATGGGTTCGCTCTTATCGAGCCGGGAGACGAAGGCTTCGATATCAAGGTCACCCGAGAGGGCCTAAGAACGGATACCAACTATACGGTCATCCCGAGAAGGCTTCCGTGCCCTCTTGCTGAGGAACCTGAGGTTGCTTCCAAGTGGCTCGACGACATGCTGGACCTCGACCTCTATGACCGTGTAGAGTTCGACACAGACCAGATGAATGGGTTCCTGACAGGGATGCTTTCCCCGAAGGAAGTCAAGGCGGCGATATTCAAGGCTCGCAAAGACGAGGCCACGGCGAACGCCAACGATGACGATGACGATGAGACCCCTTCCGGAAAGCAGAAGATGTAGATGACAACTCAGGGAAACACTGCCGCTGTCAAACACCTTAAAAAGACCTTCGGGTCTGCTTATGACGGTACTATCAATCTTGGAAGCGTCCTTAAAAAGCGTGGACAGGCGAGAGTATGGTATGACACTGGCTCGTTAACCCTGAACAAGGCCATCAACCTCCGGGGACGAGGAATCCCCGGAGGTGCCTTCACGGTCTTGGCGGGGGAGTCACAGGGAGGAAAGTCCCTTCTCGGGGTCTTGACTCTGGTTGACTGTCAGCGTAAAGGGGGACTGGCCATCCTCATAGATGTTGAAGGAGCTTTTGATTTCGAATTCGGAAAGAAACTTGGAATCGACCTCGAAGCCCTCATATACATAGGACCGACTCGCCACCGGAAGATAAATGGTGTTGTGGATACCATATCACCTCTTACGGTAACGGACGTGTGTGAACTGGTCGAGGAAATGCTTGCCTTTGTGGAGAGCAACTATCCCGCTGGGCATCCATGTGTGATTCTTTGGGACTCCATCAGTGCTACGAACACCCTGAGAAACCTCGGACTGGAGAAAACTGGGGAGGACACGTACAAGGTCCTCGATGGTGGTGCTCCAAAGAGGGAGCAGGGTGGTCCCGCAGGTTGGTTGAAGGCGTGGCTGAGGAGACTTGACGCCCGTCTTTCTTCTACTAACGTGGCTCTTCTTGGTGTGAGCCATGTGTACGCAAACATAGGGGGTTACTCCTCTAAACCCATCGTTTCCGGTGGCTCAGGTGTTGCATATTTTGCAACAACTAGATTGCTATTCACCAAGCGAGAAGGCAAGAAGTGGAAGATATTCAAGGATGGTGATGAGGAAAAAGGAATTGTCATCGGAGAACAACTCGACGTTTATGTGGAGAAGAATCGTGTGGGTCCTCCCTACACGCGGGTTTACCTTGATTTTTACTTCGGTGTTAATGGAGAGGTTCGCATGGACCCTTACGGGGGTTTACTGGATTTTTTCATCTCTCATGGGGTAGTCAATCATGACAAGGGTTCTACTTGGTACAATTATGGGGGAGATAACTTCAGAAAGAAGCAATTCCCTGAATTTTTGGAAGCTCATCCTGAAATGAAGGAGATGTAGTATGGTTATTCGACCTGTAAACGCACCTCGTCTGCTAATTGTGGACGGCATGAACCTTGTGTTCAAGCAGTTCCATGGTTTCAATCGTGAGGATGGTGCGGCTCTTTCTTCGGGAGGGATGGAGACTACAGTGCTGTTTGGGTGCCTTCGAAGCTTGAAGGCTACCCTGACACAGTTTGTTCCTCACAGCGTCATCGTTGTGTGGGAAGGCAGAGGGGGAAAGAAGCGGCGTAAGTCTCTGTACCCAGAGTACAAGGATGGTCGAGCAACCCTCACTCCGGAGCAACTGTCATCTCTATTCGGACAGGTCGATTATGTTCAAGAGTTGTTTTACTACCTCGGGATGGGGAGCGTTAACGTTCCTACTTTCGAGGCAGACGATGTAATTTATTCTCTGGCAAGGCAGGCTTCTGCGGCGGGGTTGACCAGTGTCACTCTTTCCTCAGACAAGGACCTCTTGCAGGTGATACATGAAGGGGACCACCGAGCCACATGGTTCGACAGCACCAAAGGGAAGCTGGTCAACTTTCAGACCTTCAAGGATGAGGTTGGCCTGCCACCAGAGAGATTCGTCGATTACAAGTGCCTGATAAAGGATGACTCCGATAACCTCCCCGGTATCATGGGCATAGGTAAAAAGACAGCGGTGAAGATACTCGAAGGAAGGTCTCTTGCGGAGTACATGGCAGGCCCTCCTTCCACAAAGAAACGAGAGGCCGTACTCTTCACTCCTGAGGGAGAAGAGCAGGTAGCTTTGATGAGGTCTCTGGTGGACCTCGAACATTTCCGTACCCCTGAATTGGATAAAACCATAGTAGACAGGGTGTTACGAGGGGTCTACGACCAGAGTGAAGTCAGGGACCTTCTGGAGGACTTCTCATTTTTCAGTTTGTTGGAGGACTTGAAAGACTTTGTGAACCCCTACTTGGCTGGTGGAGAGCTTGCTGAATTACTAGAGGAGTTGAACAATGCCTGAGCGTAAACTAGTGTACGACATATCTTTATGGTACACCCCTTCTGGTTCTCGCACCATTAGGACGATACCTCTTAGTCTGGAGGAAGCCACCTCAGTTCAAGAGGCTTTTCGCCGTCACTATGAGCCGGGGGATGTTGTTGAATTAAATGTGGACGAGCCATTACTCCTCCAAGATGGGAGCCTACCAAGCAGGCTCCTCTTTATCTCTCGACAGCATGTTCTGGAAATGACAATGGAGGTGATTGAAGATGCCGAGTCGAAGCACAAAGGCAGGCCTCACTCATAATCGACCGATGATAAAGCCCACCATTTTGCGAGAGCTTGTCCCCGGCTTTCATGTTTCTCCAGAATTCGAAGTAGAGTTCGAGGAAGCATGTCGGGATGTACTTCGAAGAGCGGCATGGAGATGTAGACAGCGTTACAGTTCCCGACTGGAGAGGTGTGATGTCTAGGGTTCTGCTAGACCCTGCCCTTTATCGTAAGGCAAGGAATAGGGCCAAGAGGGGGAATGTAGGGGTCTGCCCCTTTACCTCGAAAGGGGAGGTAGGGTACTTTATCATGCAACGGACTCTGACGAAGTTGCAGAGGCTTTGCTATGACTACAGTATTCCCGCCGACTTCATCAAAGTTGACAAAAAAGCACGGTACGGATTCTTTTACTTGAGCCTTTATGGAGCACAGGCAAGGAAGTGGACATCAGTGCTCAGGGGCATTTACAGAGGGAACGCAGGAGCAAACTGGAGGTCTTACTAGTGACACCCCGATTTCTGATTAGTGGAGACATGCACTTTGACCAGTGGCGTTCTCAGTGCAGAGAGATAGGACCGAATCTCTTGACCCCTAGAGCCGAGGATATAAGTCGAGCCGTACAGCAACAGCATAAGTACATGCTGGACAATGGCATAATCCACTATCTATTCCTTGGTGACATGTTTCATAAGAGGGACCTTGTGGAAGTTCCTGTCTTCAATCATACCAAGAGGCTTTTCCAAGCCATGCGGGATGATGGCATCGAAGTGTACTTGCTCCCCGGCAATCATGACTATACTACGAAGGGGTTGACAGTACATAGCTTGGAGTCCTTCAACGATATAGCTACGGTGATATCAGGTCCAACAGTTATAACTGTTAACGGGGTGCGGTGCTACTTTCTCCCTTATATGGAATGTGGAGATATCAGTGAGGCTATCAAGGGCTTGCTGGACAGTGACAAGGACAAGGGTATCCTTCCCTCTCTCCTGTTGGGTCATCTAGGTATCCACGGAGCCGTCTATGGCGGTTCAGAGATTCGAAGTAGAGAACCCGTGGCTTTGAGTGACTTGTCCCTCACGAGCTTTACAGGGGCCTTCTTCGGGCACTACCATCCTCACCAGCAAGTATCAAAGAACGCCTACTATGTTGGTGCTCCGGTTCAGCATACTTTCAAGGACCGGGATAATGTTCGAGGGTTCTTGGACGTGGAATTATTTACGAAGGATGGTGTCTCCGGGGTTAAGGTCACGCAGATACTCACTGAGAATGTTCCGCAGTTTCACTACTTGACCCCAAAGGATTATGAAGCGACTAAGGGAACACTGCCTTCGGGGGATATGGTTCGCTTGGTGGGGGCAACACGGAAGCAACAGCTTAGGTACGCTGAAGATGAAGCGATTCATGGTGTTAACCAAGCGGAGGTTGATACTGAGAGTGTACGACTGGCCATCGGTCTGGGGGAAGCATGGGAGTCCATCATCGACAAGTATGTGGCCTTCCAGTTAGACGCTTTGGACACGAAGGGAATTACAGACAGTAAAGTGTTGTCTGCCTTCGGGAAAGACCTTATGACAAAGGTCAGTACAGTTAGGACTAGGGCGGTAGGAACCAGCCTCATGGACTTCCGGATGACCGCTCGGAATTATATGGCTTTCGGGGATGACCCTGTGTCCGTGGATTTTTCGACCACGGGGCTTACTTTGATTGCTGGACGAAATACCACGAGTCGGTCGAGGACAAGCAATGGTGCAGGGAAGTCCACTATTCTTTCCGCCTTGTTATTCTGTTTATACGGAAAGCCTTCAGGGATTCTCAAGAAAGAGCTTCCGAATCACAAGACCAAGAAGAATGTGGAAGTCACCGTTGAGCTTACTGATGTTTCTGGACGAGAGGCAACTATTTGTCGCCGTGTCTGTATGCCTACGGATTCCCCTTATCAAGACGGCCTCTATTTCGAGGTAGACGGGGATGACATGAGGGGAGCCACGGACAGGGATACGCAGGTTAGGGTTGAGGCTTTCCTTGGTTTGGAGAAAGCGGCCTTTGCAATGTCTGTGCTCTTCTCTGCTGGGGATTCCAAGTCCTTCGCTGGAGAGACTCCGGGTGTACAGGACGAGGTGTTTACGCAGTTGCTCAAGATGGGTAACCTGTCGGACGCTGAGGACCTTGCCCGTAAGTCACTGAAGGCATCCATTGAAGCCATAGCGGAAGCGGAGTCTCGAATACTGGTTACCAAGGGTCGAATCTCTGAGCAGGAGAGCTTCCGTGTGAAGGCTGAAGCTTCAATTGCAGACTGGGAAGCTACTCAGAATCAGCATATAAAGGCGTGGATTCAGAAGGTTGCTGAGTACGACGTTCTTATTCCAGAAGCTCACGAGCAAATCGAGGATGCTGAAGGGGCTTTGGATGACCTTCTTTGGGAACAAGATGAACGGCTGAAGGCTCTCAAGAACTTCAATGTGGAAAACACTCTCAAGGTACAGGAGGAGTACCGAGAGCGTAAGACACAACTAGACAAGAAGATGGGTGAGTTACTAGGCTCTGTCAAGGCAGTAGACGCAGTTTTAAGGTCTCTTCGGAATCTCCATGGGACTGCGAAATGCCCGACTTGTCTTAACGATATAGAAGAGGAGCACAGACTTACCAGTATTGAGGAACAGACGGGGAAGAGAGCGCAACTTGAATCGGTGTATCAGACATTAGACGGTGAAATGGGGGAGTTGACAACGAGGCTGACTTCAGTATCCAATACGTTGTCTCGTGCTAATCTCCTTATCTCAACGATGAAGGCTGGGGAGCTTGAGGAAGTCCGACTCAAGTCCCGAGTGGAAGCTGAATATGTCTCCGTGGGGAAACTCAAGGATGAGCAGGACCGAGCGAAGCTGAATGTGAAAACTCTTCAAAGCCAAGAACCTCCAGCGTCCGCAAACCTTGAGAGCGTTCTGAAGAGAATCGAGGAGCTTTCAGCAGATATCGAAAAGGAACAGAACGATATCGAGTCCTTGCATACTCCACGGAGACTAGTCAGCGAGTTCTGGGTCGAAGGTTTTGGTAGCTCAGGAATACGCAACCTTTTGATAGAGGGGGTTCTTCCAGAGCTTAACCAGATTGCCGCACGGTACTCGGAAATTCTTACGGATGGGGAGCTTAGAGTTTCTTTCAAGGCTCAGAAGTCTACCGTAAGCGGGGAGAAGCGGAACAAGTTAAGTGTTTCTATCTCAGACATTTACGGAAGTGAAAGTTATGCGGCGTCCAGTGGGGGAGAGCGAAGGCGGATTGACCTTGTCGTGAACCTTTCTCTTCACAGCTTGGTAGCTCGTCGTTATAACATCGGCTTTGTCATTATGGATGAGGTATTCATCAAGCTGGACGAGGCTGGTAGACGGGCTGTGTTGGAGTTGCTACGGGAACTTACGGAGGAGATTCCCTCTATCTTCATAATCAGTAATCAGGATTCGGTCAGACAGGAACCGTTTGACCAGATATGGACAATGGTTCGAAAAGGACAAGTAAGCACACTGGAGGGGTAGGATGGCGACTATCACGGATGTAGACAAGGTTCGACTCAAGGACTCAGGTGTACGAGAACTCATGGACACTGGGAGCCAGCGAGATTCCCGAGAGGGTAAGGGTCGCTTTGACCTTCTTCCTTGGCATGTAATTTGGAGAGATGCAAAGCTTTATGAGGCCGGGGCAGTGAAGTATGACGAGCGAAACTGGGAGAAAGGTCAGAAGTCTTCCCGGTACTTCGATTCCGCCTGTCGTCACCTTGCCGCATACATTTGTGGTGACCGTTCTGAGGACCATCTCTCTGCCTGTCGCTTCAATGTAGCTGGTATAATGTTCAATGAAGAAATGGTACGTTTAGGGAAATACCCTTCCGACATCCATGACATGCCTGATTACCCAACAGCACCCCCTGAGGAGGACTCTCATGCCCAAGAAAGACAGACCGCAATTGAACAAAGAACGGAAAACCTCTGCCGAAAGGTCGGAGATATCGAAGAACAATATGGCGAAGGGGACTTCATTCCAGAGAAAGGTTGCTAAGAAACTTCAGGAATTCTTCGAGGCACACGGGGTAGAGGGCGAGTTTCATTCGACACCTCGCTCTGGTGGGTTGCGTTGGCACGGTCGCTCAGATGTCATAGGGGATGTTGTGACGCCGGAGAATTTCCGGTTCACGATTGAGTGCAAGAAGCATAGCGAGATTGACCTGCACTGCCTGTTCCTTTCTCGTTCTGCAAATACTTCCGCAGACCTTATCAATTTTTGGACACAGGTTTGTGAGGATTGTGTGCGTTCCGGGCGTACTCCGATGCTTGTCTTTGAGCAACTTCGAGGTAAGACCATAGTTGTTCTGCCCCACTCACTTAGGTGGTCCCGCAAGGACCGTTCCTCGGCCTTGGAACATAGCGAGGTGATGACGGCTTGGGTCAACGTACTTGACATCAATCCGGAGTGGGCATATGTAAAACTCACGAGACTAGAGACATTGCTGGAAAATACTATTCCAGATTTCTTTAAGACCCCTCCGAGAAAGGCGTGGTGACATTGCTACTGGAAACTGCATATGCAAAAAAGGTCTTTGAGGACCGTTATGCACAGAGGAAGCCCGACGGCTCCTTGGAAACATTCGATGAGGCTCTCCGCCGTGTTGCCAAAGCCGCCGCACTGGATAACGGAGCCTATGGGTGGACCCAAGACGTACAGGAACAACATTTCCATGACATGATGAGGTCCGGGGCTTTCCTTCCCGGTGGCCGCATCCTTGCAAATCTTGGTGGTACGGGGAACGGGATGCTTGGCAACTGCTTCGTCATACCCATTGAGGATAGCCTTGAGGGAATCTTTACCAAGGGTCTTACGGAACTGGTCAAGATAGAGGCCTCTGGTGGTGGAGTAGGGACCAACTTCTCTCCTCTGCGCCCAAAGGGTTGCCCCATCGGGGGCAGTGGGGGCTTTTCATCTGGACCTGTGTCTTTCATGCGAGTGTACGATTCTGCCAACTGCCAGATATCTCAGGGAGGAACCCGCAGGGGAGCCGCAATTGGGGTACTGAACGTAAGCCACCCGGACACCATGGAATTCATTGATGCCAAGGCAGGAACAGAGAGTGCCTTAACGAGTTACAACATCTCGGTTGGTATTTCTGATGCCTTCATGCAGGCTGTTGAGGATGATACACCTTGGACTATGTCATGGAATGGTCTTATGGAGAAAACTCTTCCTGCCCGTGAGATTTACCGGAAGCTCTGTGGGAACGCATGGGCCAATGGAGAACCGGGAGTCCTATTCCTTACTACAGTGAACAGGTTGAATCCTCTGGATGCAATTGAGGAAATAGATGCTACGAACCCTTGTGGCGAGGTTCCTCTAGTGAAGTACGGCATGTGTGACCTTGGAGCTATAAACATGTCTCACTTCGCTCCCGACCATAAACTCTCTGAGTGGGAACATACGATAAAGACTGCGGTACTCTTCCTCGACAACTGCCTTGACCTCAGCACCTTCCCCCTCCCTGAAATTGAGCAGGAAGTTAAGAACAAGAGACGCATAGGCTTGGGTGTATTTGGTCTTGCGGACTATCTCTTCAAGAGTGGTCTTACATATGGGGACGACCCTGCCTCACTGGACCACCTGAGTGACCTCTTTGACAGTCTCCAATACATTGCTAATAAGGCTAGTGAAGAATTAGGGGTTGCTCTCGGGGCCTACCCAGCCTATGAGCTAGACCCCAAGGACCTTCCCAAGCGTAGGAATGGAACGCTAATCTCTTGTCCTCCAACAGGTACCATCTCTCGGCTTTACGGGTGTTCCAGTGGGGTAGAACCATATTTCGCTCTTGCTCTTGCTTTCACGGAGCGACTTGGAAGTGATACCTTTAGCTACAAGGCTCTCGATGGGTACACCCCTGATAACCTTCCGGCAAATTTCCGGTGTACAAATGGTCCGGATTGGTCTGTGCTCTCCACGGCAGACCATTTGGCTGTAGTGAAGGCGATAGCTCCCTTCGTAGACAGTGCTATCTCCAAGACGGTGACCCTTCCTAACTCGGCCACAATCGAAGATGTTGAGGCCTTGCTCATGGAAGCTTGGAAAGGGCACCTGAAGGGCATAACGGTTTACAGGGAGGGCAGTAGGTCTCTGGAGGCTATTAAGGCCGTCAGCGACTCCCCAGACCCCTTTGGGGATGAGTTTGAGGAATTGCTCTATGACGAGGCGGAGCTTACGACAATGGCGGAGGAAATTGCGGAGGAGATGGTGAAGGTACCTAAGAAGAGGCCTCCTCACTTGGAAGGGACCACTTACAAGATAAAGTATAACCCTGCCAAGCCAGCGTTGTTCATCACTATCAATGACTTCGAAGAGCTTCCCTTTGAGATTTTCATAAACACGGAGGATGCAACCCAGAAGCCGGGGTTTGACGCTCTGTGCTTGACGCTTACGGCTCTTTTCCGTAGTGGGAACACAGGGGAATTCCTCATAGAGAAGTTGCTGAAGTATGAGACGGCGGACTGTGGGGCTTTCTACAATGGGAAGTTCATCTCCAGTTCTGTTGCGGCGATAGGTACGATTCTGAAGGAACACTTGCAGTCACTAGAAATTGTTGAACCGGACGCAGACCCTATTACTCTGAAGAAGATGGCTGATGAGGGCATGCGTGGCGAGAGGTGTCCGGTCTGTTTTCAGCACACATCATTCCGTGAGGAGGGGTGTATAATGTGCGCCGCCTGCGGTTTTAGCAAGTGCGGGTAGAAAGGATATGATGGACACCGACACTACAGTAGAGGAATCCCAGACTGAGACCGGGCTGGAGAAGCAGATAAATGAGCAGGTAACTTTGGACTTGCTCATCAAGTTTCATCAGCTTCATGACGGTTCTGCGGAACAATTGCATGTGAAAGAGGCAATTATCACGGAGCTATACTCCATGATAACCTCAGTTGTGCAGACGTTTGTCCCCTCTTATGAGGATTTTTTCAATGATGTTATGCAAGAGTGCCTTATCAAAGTGACCAAGGCTATCTCTTCATGGCGAGGGAACGTCAAAGGAACCATTGGGGGTTACTTCCGAAGGACCGTGGCCAACCAGTGTCGTACTGTACTCAAGAGAGAGTCCAAGGTCACAAGCAATATCACCAGCTATGACCGGGTGAACACAGCTTTTCTCCAGAACATGGGTGTGGTTCTTCAGGATTTCACAGTGGTACGAGTGGCTGACCTGTTTACTGGTCAGAAACAAAAGGCTTACGAGTATGCTCTTCACTGGATTCAGGACATGGGGTTCGAAGAGGAGGGCTTTGGTAAGCTTCAAAAGCGTTTGGTGAAGCTCTATGAGTTGTCCCTGCGTAGTGCTGGCCAAGTGATAGACCATGCCAAGGTCACCATGCGAATGGAGTACGTTGATAAGGCTCCTTCCCTTGACCTTGAGGCTGGGTTGAAAGCTTTGCCACCTAATAGTATGTTCCACAGGATGCTCCCCTACATCAAAGAGGGGGATATCCGAAGCCTGTTGAAGATATTCATGGGCATAGACGTTAGAATACCGAGGTGCTACTAATGGAACAGAAAGTGGTAGCCAGAACGGAAGAGACTCCCATTCCGATGTACGTCGAGAAGCATTCCCGCAAGGGGGGTTCTACTCTGGTGCGGAATGTTCGTAAGGTCGGGCGGAATGAGCTTTGCCTCTGTGGGAGCGGAAAGAAGTTCAAGAAGTGCTGTATGGTTTCTACAGAAGTTGATACAGGGGAGCAAAGTGAGAAGCTTAGCGAGTTCGCAAACCCTAACTGCAAGGGTTGTATGGGACGAGGACATACAGGCTATCACATTGCTGAGGGGAAGCGATTCGTAAAGCTTTGTACGGCAAATAATTGTGCTCAACAGAATCTTGGTCGTCATATGGCGATGTTGCGGCTTGAAGCCTTGGAGAGACAAGCTGAGGAGGCCAAGAGAAAGGCGACAGAGGATGGACAAGGAAGCCCTGAGGTTGTATGCCCTGACGGGGAAACCAATGCGAGTGAAGCTGTCGGGAACGACCTTCCCCTCGACAGTAGCGAAGGTACCAAGGCAGAGGATACTGGACCAACTGAAAGCACTGGTTAAGAGTGAGGGTGGAATAGAGGTACACATCACCCCGGAGCCAGACAACCCTTTCAACAAAGGGGATGAGATAGCTCTGCGGGTGGACCTCATTGGAGCCGAGTTAGAGGGTCCTTTACGGGAGTCTCTGGATGGTGCTGATGTTGGGTACATTCCATTGAAGGCGCATGTCACCGCCTTGTTCGACGAGCCATGTTTACGACAGCACTACAATGGCTCTGAACTCAATGCCGTGCTTCGAGATTTGCCCCTCAAAGGATGCATCACCAAGATTACGGGCAGTTCGAAGGTAATTTATGGTGCAGTACTAGAGTTTTGGGTTAGTAAATAGTAGGTCACCCCCTGAGTATATAAGTGTGTGGCTGAAAGGAGTTTACATGCCCAAAGGAACACCCGCTGAGCGAGTCCTCAATAAGGACAAACGCATTCGTGTATCAGAGCGAGACGCCGAAGTCATCCCCGGCATATCGGTTGGGGACCGTACAAGGATTCTCTCCGCTATCAAGAACTACGAGACTGGGGAACTTGCCCTTGATGATGCTCGTATTGCGATAGCCTACACTTACTCGCTGATAGAACGTATTGAAGAGGAGATGGCTCACCTGCGTGAACAGCAGGTCGAACTGGTCCGGGTTGCTGATGCCGTCGAGGTTACTGAAGGTTTTCCACAGCTTGCTAAGGATGCCACAGTCGCTATTCAAAAGGTGAACAACTCATTTACTCGTATCAAAATGCTGGGTAACCTGTCCAAGGTAGCCAAGACGTTGGTCGAGCAAATGGAGAAACAGGAAAAGATAAAGGAATCCAGAGCACGGCAGGAGTACATTTCGATTCAGAAGCACTCCGCGGTTCTTTCTGGTATGCTGAGTGCCTTCGTTGCCGCTATGGTTGAAGAGGGGGTGGATAGACCTAGTCGGGTTAACATCTTCCACCGCTTCAAGGAATTCCAAGAACGGTATCCGGTCATTGAAGAGGACATGGCCATGATTCACAAGAGGCTTTTCTCTCATCCTGAGGAGCAGGCAGTTGAGGATGCGGACTATGAGGTAATTCCTGAGTCTACTTCTTATGAAGGGGTGAAGGATTTAATTGTCCCACCGAAGAAGGTTAAGCAATGAGCAAGGACCGCAGTAAGAAGCCTCTGATTACACTGGAAGATGTTGCCAACCAGCTTCTTGAAGAGGTGGGGTACGATATTCACATGCGAGAAGTTGTTTGGGAATACCAACCTGTTGACATTGTAACTTTCATTGTCTCCCCTTCATACCTGAATCTGGCTGACTCCGTGCGCCCCAATGTCTTATATGACCTCAAGAAGATATTTGGGGATGACCCAAAGCGAGTTGCCCCAGTGTACAACTATGCTATCTTCAGCGAAGCCGTGGGTACAGGCAAGACCTTCCGTGAGGCTATCATGGCCCTGTACATGACCTACAAGCTCCTCTGCCTGAGAGACCCAATTGCATACTTCAACAGCCTCAAGGTTCCGGGCCAGCCGAAGCTCGCAAAGGGGAGTAAGCTGGCTTGTATCCTCATGGCTGTGACCGAGAAGAATGCTCGCAAGGTTATCTACAGTGAGGTCGGAGCCAAGGTTGCCAACTCCCCATGGTTTAAGGAACACTACCCTCCCAACTCCAATGTCAAAACGGAGCTTCAGTTTGACCCACGTCCTGAGGGGTTCCGGGGGCTTGAGGACAGGGTGTACAAGAATGTCTACATCATTCCGGGTTCTTCAAGTGAGTATGCCGCTGTTGGTTACAACATTATCATGGGTGCAATTGACGAGGCCACACTGTTCGAAGATACACAGGACGCCAGTCTTTCTGGGGGTTCCGAGCTAAATGACCAAGCCGAAGTAGTTTATGCTACTCTTGACTCTCGTATTGAATCACGGTTCAAGCGGCAGGGTCTCTTGGTTATAGCAGGTAACCCTAAGCACGAGAGGGACTTCCTAGAGAGACACGCTGAGGATTCACAGGATGAACCAGACGCCTACATAATCACCCGTCGTCCTTTGTGGGCTTCAACAATGCCCGAGTTTGACCCAGAAAAGGACCCTTGCTTCTACTTCCATCTGCACCGTCTGGACATTGTACCGGACAGGTTCAAGGGACAACCGGGTATAATTCCTGTTCCCATGGACTATTACAAAAGGTTCAAGAAGGAACCCGAGATAGCGAAACGAGACTTGGCCGGGTACCCTTCCTCCGCCGTGGGTCGAGTCATTGTTGACCCTACTCTGGTAGAGGTAGGAGCTAACCTTGAGCGTCTGGACCCGATACAGGAAATACTGAAAGACTCTCCTGTTCCAGTCCTGATACCACATCCACCAAAGGCCTTTCTTCCCCCTTGGTTTGGGCGGACGAGTCTAGCTTGGCATGGACTTCATATGGACCTTGCGGAGAAGGGTGATGCGGCGGCTATGTGTATTGCCCATGTCTCAAGTTTTGGTGAGGACGGGGAGCCGTTCGTATTCACTGACTTGTTCGTTAGGTGGCAGGGAACACCTGAGAATGAACTGAAACATGACTATGTTTTAGACTGGATTATGTATTTGCATGACATTTTGGGGTTTGACTTCGGTGCGATTACCGCAGACAAGCACCAATCCAGTTATCTTTTACAGCGACTCAAGGACAAAGGGTATAAGACAGGTATACTATCTACAGAGGTTACAACAAACCCCTATGATGAGTTGATACAGACCATCAGAGCAGGGAGAAATGATTACTACCTCCAGCCTATTGCGGTTAGGGAACTTAGGGACCTTGAGAGGCGGAAGGGTAAGTATGACCACCCACGCAAGGGGAGTAAGGACCTGTCAGACGCTTGGGCAGGAGCCGTTTTCAACGCCATACGCTGTGGACATTTCCCACCACCCCACGACCGCTTAAAGACAGGCAATAAGAGTGGGGGCGGGAGAGCCATACTACTTGGTGGAAGGACAAAGCATGGGCATACAGGGCGAGGGTAAGGAACTTTCGAGGGCTTTTCTAGTTGGCGGGGGAAAGACTGCATCTGATACTTTGATGCAGGACTTCTCACTCAACCGATTCAGTACAAGGGAACGGAGACGCTGTAACCTCTCTACTATCTACAGGGACCAGCAGAAGCTTCGGTCTCAGTACCGAAAGGAAAGAGGCCTTCGAAGGGTCAAGGATTCAGATTTTGAGGGCTGGATGGAAAAGAATGGAAAGAAGGACATGCTTCCATTGCTCAGGGTGGCGGACCTTCCTGAGTCCCAGCAGATTGAGGCCACTTCATATGGTGAGTACATCAAGAAGCCTTATGACCAGTCGGTGCTCGCATCCTTGGTTGAGATGAACCAGAGGCTTCGAAGCTGTTCGGAAGCTGTTGCCAGTAACTCCGTTAGGTTGGGTGTTAGGGTAGACCCCTATCTACACCCGCATATACGTGTTTCAGACTATGATGATGCTGAGACCACCGCCTATAAGGAACAGAAGTTGAGCCTCATCAAGTGGCTTAACTTCATATCCCCAGACGAGTTGGACTTCGTAGACATCATGTATGAATTCGTGCTGAAGTGGCAGGAATTAGGCGAGTGTTTCCTTGAGATAGTGGAGGATGCGTCGGGTAAAGTAACCGCCATCCACATTGCTGACCCTACTAACATATGGGTTGGGGTCAAGAAAGACCGCTTCATCCAGATGTCCCGAGGCAAGAAGGTTTATTTCCGAAAGTTCTTTGATGATGGAACTGCCCGTAGCTCAAAGACTTTCGAGGAAGTGGGCGACGGGGGTCCGGTTCCATTTGGGGAGCATGCAACCAAGCTTCTCCACATCAAGGAACCCAACTCGCTGTCCAGCGTTTATGGTATCCCGAAGTACACTCCGTCTGCTCCTACTATTCTT
>Ga0222658_1000282_pt1 | contig 29413 bp, 30 predicted proteins | sample AntAcemetagen476_FD_179830 | JGI IMG/M metagenome (GOLD analysis project Ga0222658, IMG submission 179830) | Saline water microbial communities from Ace Lake, Antarctica - #476 | ecosystem: Environmental > Aquatic > Non-marine Saline and Alkaline > Saline | place: Antarctica: Ace Lake... | reverse complement strand
CTTTACCCCCAACAGATGAATCTATTTGAGCCAACAAAGAAGTTGGTATTTGAATGTAATCAATACCCCTCAAATATGTAGAAGCAACAAACCCCGCAAGGTCTCCAGTAACTCCACCACCAAGAGCTATAATACAAGCATCTCTTTTTATCTCATTTTTCTGCAATATTGTTATTATTCTTTGGTATTCAAAAAAAGACTTAGAGTTTTCTCCTGAAGGAAATCTAATTAGAAGATTATTACTTTTTGTTGCAGTTTCTACAAGATCGATATACTTATTAGGAATTATATCATCCGATATGATAACATAAAATCTATCTGCTTCTAAATAGTCATTTAAGTTTTCTAAGAGATTATCTTTAATTAAAATTTGGTAATTTCTTTGCTGTGATTTAATATTTATTGTTTTCATTTTTACTCCTAACTTCTGAAGTGAATTTTTACTCCTAGAGACTGCAAATCTTTATAAAAATTTGGATACGATTTATTGATTGCTTCAGCATTATTTATTGTCACTTTTGAATCAGCAACCGTAGCTGCGATAGCGGCTGCCATAGCAATTCGATGATCATTATAAGAATCAACCTCACAACCTGTTAAATTATTTGGGCCAAATATTTCTAAAAAATCTATTCCCATATTTACATTGACACCAAAATTTTTTAACATATTATATGTTGATAACAATCTATTTGATTCTTTAATTATTAACCTTTTGGCGTTCAAAATCTCTGTTTTTTCTGTTGATAATGCGCCTAACACTCCTAAAATCGGAGCGAGATCAGGATATTGACCGATATCAATAGCGATTCCTTTGGTTTTGGAATGACTGAAAACCGCTGTATTTAGTTCTTTAGATATGTAGCCTCCCATGTCCTGAATTATGTCAAAAATATACTTATCAGGCTGTAAAGAGTCAAAACTAATATTCGCTATCTTGATTGAATTATTGATGGTTCCAAGCACAGCATAGAATGCTAACTGAGAGAAGTCAATTTCGGTGTTAATTTCAGTAGATTTATAAGTTTGATTTCCTTTTATTGAAAATACGTTTTCTGAAGTTGTAATAATAATCGAGAACAATTTTAAAACAGAAATAGTAAGAGCGACGTAATTTGCTGATTCCAAATTCCCAGTAATTTCAATAGTAGAGTCTCCATCTAATGTAGGCAATATGAACATTAAACCTGAGATGAATTGTGAACTTATATCCCCTCTAATTCGGAAATTTCCTGACTTAATTTTACCCTGTGTGATAATAGATAAATCTGTTTTTTCATACTTTAGATTTTGACTTTTAAAAATATCTTCATAAATGGTCATTGGACGTTTTAATAAACCGGATTTTCCCTTAAAATGGACCTTATTAGAATTTGATAATACTGGTATCAAAAACCGCAAAGTAGACCCGGATTCATTGCAATCAACCTCTAAATTATGTTTGAAATCACCTAGCCCTTTTGACTGAATTACTAGGTAGTTTGGTTCGGTTCTAATATCTACCCCTATAGACTTAAAAGCATTGATGGTAGCTAGTACATCTTCACTGTAAACTACATTATTGATTCGAGAGGTTCCTTTTGACAATGCTGCAGAAATTATAGATCTATGTAACATTGATTTTGATGCGGGTGGGGTAATGGTACCGGAAACTACTGAAGGAAAGACATCAATTTTCATCGTTTTCACCTTGCTCTATTTTCGATCTAATTTTAGTTGATTTTATCATTAGATTTGATAGTTTTTCACTGTTACCTGAGGCGATAGCTTTCTTAAACTTATTAAGCTCTATTTCAAAGGAATCTATCATTTGTAGTAAGGAGTCCTTATTTCCAACAAATAGTTGTGGCCAGAGTCGCTCATTTATCATTGAAATACGGGTTAGGTCCCGGTATGAATCACCTATGAATTTTCTGGTTTCTAAATCTGTTGAAAGTGAGTTAACTAGCGATATACTCAAAACATGAGTTAGTTGAGAAGTGTAAGCAATTATACGATCATGCTCATCTGGAGAAATCATAGAAACATTTAAAAATCCCATCTCTTTTGCTAATTTTTTTGCGAGGTTTAAATTTGATTTTTTGTTTTCTTCAACCGGGGTGATTACGTAGTTAGCATTCTTAAAAATATTTGCATTTGAATGAACAACTCCGACTTTTTCGCTACCCGCAATTGGGTGGGTATATATAATGTCTACATTTTGTAGATTTAACTTCCTGATTTCTTTTATAATATGATTTTTTATACCTGAAATTTCAATAATAACGCTATTATTAGGGATTGATGACTTATTTTGAAAAATGAAATTTACTATGCTTGTAGGATACAAACACAAATATACAACATCGTTGTCTCTAAAGAAATCAGCGATATTGTGATAAGATTTATCAATTATGTTGTGTTCTAATGCATAAGTTAATGTTTCCTTAGATATGTCAAAAGCAGATATGTTATGGGAGTTTTTTAATGATTTTGCTATGGTTCCGCCTATTAGACCTAATCCTACTATACCAACGTTCATATTTCACCTCTAAAATTGTTGAATACATTGTATCATAAATTTTGCAAATTTGATAATACAATAGACAATTAACACCATATCATATAATATAGCTTTTGATAACTTTATTGATTTATATATTTGTGTTATAATTATTCAAGAGGTGAATGGATAAATGTATAAAGAAATTGGTGTTTTTGATTATAGTAATAAAGTGTTAGAAAAGATGGTGCCTGGGAATTTCTTAACAACCAAAAAAGAGGATGTAATTAATACTATGATTATTGGTTGGGGAGGCGTTATGGTTGTTTGGGGTAGACCGATGTTTTTAGTGTTAGTAAGAGACTCTAGAGCAACATATGATTTAATTGAATCTAGTATGGAATTTACTGTAAGTATTCCTTTAAAAAATGATATGAAAAAAGCAATTGGAATTTGTGGAACGAAATCATTAAGAGATTTCAATAAATTTGAATATTGTAATTTAACACCAGTGAAGGGGAGAGAAGTTGAAACCCCAATTATCGGAGAAGCCGAGTTGCATTATGAGTGTAAGGTTATGTATAAACAAACTTTAGATCAATCTGTAGTACCTCAAATTGTTAAAGATCGCTACTATAATAAAACTGCAAATCACACCGTTTATTATGGTGAAATTTTAGATCAATATCTATATGAAAAGGAATAATAATATGGCAATTATATTAGATGGAAAACAGTTATCTCTTAAAATAAGAGAAATCATTAAATGTGAGACAACAAATTTAGTGGAGAAATATAAAAAGCAACCTCACCTGGTTGTTATTTTAGTTGGAGAAGATCCTGCTAGCCAATCTTATGTTCGGTCGAAAGAAAGAGCGTGTAAAAAAGCCGGTCTTAAGTCAACAATAGTTCGCGCCAGTGAAGATATTACTGAAGAGGAATTAATACACTTAATCAAAGGATTAAACAACGATGATACAGTTCATGGGATTTTATTACAATTACCGATTCCAAAGCATCTTAACGAAGATAAGATTCTAAATTTAATAGATGCATCGAAAGATGTTGATGGATTTCATAACGAAAACATTGCAAAATTAAACAAGGGACAAGATTCTTTAGTTCCATGTACTCCATTAGGTATTACTAAGATTTTTGAGGAATATAATATTGATACAGTCGGAAAACACTGTGTAATTATAGGAAGAAGTCAAATTGTTGGAAAACCAATGGCTGCATTGATGTTAAAACGTAATTCTACTGTAACAATTTGTCACTCAAAGACAAAAAATATAAAAGACATTTCAAAACAAGCAGATATATTGATTGTTGCGATCGGAAGAGCTGAAATGGTAGATTCTTCTTACATTAAACCAGGAGCGGTTGTAGTTGATGTGGGAATTAATCGTGTTGATGGTAAATTAACTGGAGATGTTCTATTTGAAGATGCAAGTACTATCGCTGGTTATATTACTCCAGTTCCTGGAGGCGTAGGGCCAATGACAATTGCATGTTTGCTTGAAAATACACTAAAATGTTTTATGGGAATTGAAGGAAATATAGTATGATTGATCGATACTCCCGTAAAGAGATGAAAGATCTTTGGGGTGACAAATCTAAATTTGATGCTTTTTTAAAAATAGAAATATTAAATGCAGAAGCATTACACAAATTAGGAGTCGTGAATGATTCAGAATTAAAATCAATCCAAGAAAACGCTAGCTATGATATAAATGATGTAATTCAATTTGAGAAAGAATTGAAACATGATGTAATATCGTTCACAAGAGCTGTGTCTCTGTCGTTAGGACAAGAACGAAGATTTATACATTACGGTTTAACTTCTACTGATGTTGTAGATACCGCATATGGAATGTTGATACAAAAAGCAAATGCAATCATCAAGCAGGGTGTTATAGCATTTTTAGAGGTGTTAAAAGAAAAAGCGTTTGAATACAAAGATACGTTCTGTATTGGAAGAACACATGGTATTCATGCAGATATTACAATATTTGGATTAAAATTCGCATTGTATTACGATGAATTAAATAGAAATTATCAAAGGTTCTTAAATGCAGCTACCGAAATAGAAGTTGGTAAAATAAGTGGAGCAGTTGGGAACTATGCATTTATTAACCCTGAAATTGAACAGTATATTATAGAACATTTAGGATTAAATAGAGTCAATATATCTACGCAAACATTACAACGAGACCGACATGCTAACTATGTAAGTTCCCTGGTGCTTTTAGGGTCAACATTAGAAAAATTAGCGTTAGAAATAAGACATTTACAAAGAACAGAAGTCAACGAAGTGAAAGAACCATTTTCGAAAAGTCAAAAAGGCTCATCTGCGATGCCTCACAAGAGAAATCCGATTGTAAGTGAAAATATATGTGGATTGATGAGAGTTTTAAGAGGATATTTGGTTCCCGCATTTGAAAATATAGCGTTATGGCATGAAAGAGATATTTCTCATTCATCAGTTGAAAGGATAATAATTCCTGATGCAACAACTTTGATAGATTATATGTTCCATCGATACATTGATGTAATTAAAAATTTACAAGTTTATCCAGAAAACATGATAAAAAACATTTACTTAACAAAAGGTATAATATTTTCTCAAAGAATTCTTACTTCTTTGATAGATAAAGGTTTATCTAGAGAGCAAGCGTATGACATTATTCAACCATTGGCTATTTACGCATATGATTCAGATAAAGACTTTAAACATTTGATTATGAATGATTTAAATATGAATACAATGTATTCTGAGGAAGAATTGAGTGATATGTTTAACCTTGATTTTTATAAGAGGAATATAGATTATATTTATAATAATGTTTTTAAAGAATAGGAAAAAGCGAGATGAATCAATTAAAGAAATATTTATTACTAATATCTTTAATTTTTGCTACTGTTAGTAGCGCTTTTTACTATGTTGTAAATGCTGATGCAATCAAAATAAGTTTAATTGCAGCTCATAGCAATGTAGAGAATATCATTTTAACTCAAGATAACTCTCCTGTTATAGATCCGTATTATGAAGATGCTTCATACCTAGCTTTTTTGAATTTAATTAATGGGCTTGGTGGTGTAGCAGGGATACAGATAGTTATAGATGATCCTTTAGCTATACAAATTGATGTGGATAATTTGACAGGCAATATTAACGATGCGATAGCGGGATTAATTCTCGATGATACCTATCTTTCAACACTTGCTAATTACTCTGTTGCTAATGCAATCAATTTAACAACCTATACTTCTGATTCTCAAATCCTTTATCACGCCGAGTTAGAAAGAATAAAAGATATTTTAGATAACCCCACAGCTGGCGAAACAGCAATATTAGCTTTAAATGGTGATATAGATGCCGCAGATAGCATTTTGGTGTTAAGGGGAGATAAGACAGCTATCATAGATAAGAAAGCGCAAATAGAGTTGATTTACGGCGCAGATGGATCAAATTATATTCCGAGTACATTTAATGCTTTTAAAGCTTTTTATGACAATCTTGATACCGTTTTATTAAATGATTTAGGTTTGACGCTACAAGGAGTGCTTGATAACATCGATGCTTTAGTTGGAGATGTTACACAAGTTGAGATTCGTTTAGATGAAACATTGAGCTTTTTAGTCCCTATACCCAATAAACAAAATCTTATCGATGATTACAATATAGCTATCAATATTGATAACACATTGTATACATCCTCTTCTTATACTGCTTTTACAGCGGGTTTAGTAGAAATCAAAAACATAATTGATGATGTAGAATCTACGGAAGTTGTTGTTAACCAAGCTTTGATTGATTTAACTGATTTATATGATATCTTAGTTGATATAGCTGATACTACAAGTTTGCTTAGCGCATACAATGCTGCTCTCACTCAAGATTTAAGTGTATATACCCCTAATTCAATCTCACTTTATCAAAATGAATTGACCCGGATCAATGATCTTATAAATTCAGATGATACAGACCAAAACACTGCAAATCAAGCCTTAACGGACTTAAATAGTGCAGCAAATTTATTAATTCTACAAGCAGATAGATCTGAGTTAGAAATTATGAATGAATTGCTTATAATAGCATATTACGAAGAAAGAAGTCTATATACCACATCTTCATATGAGCTTTTTAAAATAGCTGTTATGTCTTTTGGATCCTATTTGTATGTGAATTCGGTAATTAATAATGATAATGTTACTCAGACAGCTGTGGATAATCTAGAAATTCAAATAGACACCGCGCTTAATTTATTAGTTAGTTTAGAAAGTAATAGTGAGTTGATAGCTGTTTATCAACAATTATTAAATAGAGATTTTACAGAATATACTATAAATTCTAAAGACGAATACAATCTTGAATTAAGTAGATTATATGATTTGATGCGGAGTAAAGAGTTAGATACTGTTCTATATAACCAAATAACTGTTGATTTATTAAATGTTCCAGATTTGTTAGTTGAACTTCCAGATTATTCAATGTTACAAATTACGTATAATAATACTTCAATTTATCGAGAAGAAGATTATTCGATAAGTTCTTATGCAGTGTTATCACAAGCAAAAGCGAGTGCACTATATACGTTGTCAAATCTTAATGCGACTCAAGAGGAAGTAGACTCAGTCAATCAACAATTAATACGCGCAATGCAAAATCTACAACAAAAGCAAGAAATTATATATATTGTTGAAAACGATAAATTAGATATAAAACCGTATATTACATTAGGCGAAAACACAATTTTCGGTTATTCAGTTGAAAACAGCGATGTGCTATCTATCGATGGCCAAGGAATCATTCAAGGATTGCAATATGGCCAAACAAAGGTTCGTATATTATTAAGCAATGGAGCTACTGAGGTGCTTGATGTCTTTGTAAAGGCCAAATTAAATACCACGGTATATATTTTAACATTCTCAGTACCAGTTTTAGGTGTTGGACTTGGGTTTGCGTTGATATATTTAAGAAAAGATTCATGGTCAAAGTTATTATTATTTATTAAAAATATATTTAAGAAAAAAATCCAAAAATAAGGATTTATGATATAATATTTTAGGCAAGGAGGGTACAAATGACTACACAAAGAAAATTATATAGGGATACGGAAAATGGAAAAATTTCTGGAGTATGCTCAGAATTATCAGACTATCTAGATTTAGATGTAACTCTAATTAGAGTAATCTGGTTAATTCTTTTGCTGTGTTTTGGAACAGGATTAATTGCTTATATTATTATGGCTCTTGTTGTGGAACCAAAAAACGTTGTATTAGAAAAACAAAAAAAAGAAGAAATCATTGATAATGATGATCCATTTGCAAAATACGATAAGTAATAAATAAATGTTATAAACATCAAAGCCACCAAATTTAGGTGGCTTTTTACATTATATTTTAATAATAAACAAATGTATAAAAGTATCAATTTATAATGGATATTTTCTAAACAAAATGATCTACATTTTTTTATAAATAAATATTCAAAAAACACATAGATATTTTTAAAAACCATAGTATAATATTTTAAAAGGAGGTGTTGAAATGGAAGAATATAAATTGCATAAAAACATTTTATGTATTGATTTAAAGAGCTTTTATGCATCGGTAGAATGCGCTATTTCTGGCTTAGATCCATTCAAAACTCCTTTGGTAGTGGCAGATAAAGAACGAGGGGGAGGGTCGATTGTTTTAGCGGTCTCACCTTATCTAAAACAATTTGGTGTTCCAAATAGATGTAGAGTGTATGAGTTGCCGAAAAATATTGATATTATATACCGGAAACCCAAAATGGAAAGGTATCTAGAATATTCCACAAAAATCATTGAAATTTACTTAAGATTTGTATCAGAAAATGATGTTTATGTGTATTCTGTAGATGAAGTATTTATTGATTTCACAGAGTATCTGAATTATTATAAAATGACGGATTATGAGTTTGCTAGGAAAGTATTGGATACCATCTATGAAGAAACTAAAATATACGCTACCTGTGGTATTGGACCCAATATGCTTATTGCGAAACTGGCATTAGATATAGAATCAAAACACTCTCCAGATTTTATTGCAAAATGGAGTTATGAAGATATACCAACAAAGCTTTGGCCAGTAACACCAATATCAAAAATGTGGGGTATTGGTAGGAACATGGAACGAAATTTAAATAGTTTAGGTATATATAAAATTGGAGATTTAGCAAAATATGACATTAAGAAATTAAAGAAAAAATTTGGAGTTATCGGCGAAGAGTTGTATTACCATACTCATGGTATTGATATGAGTTTAATACAAGAAAAAATGCAAATAAAACCAACAAGCAAAAGTTATGGAATTGGTCAAACTTTATTTCAAGATTATTATAAACCGGAAATATATCAAATTATTAGAGAAATGGTTGATGATGTGTGTCGGAGATTGAGATTGGGAAAAAAACTGGCCAAAACGGTCCATTTTGGATTAGCTTACAGCAAAGAAATTGGTGGGGGATTTGCCAGACAAATCAAATTGTCACAACCATCTCAAAATGAGTCGCACATCTATAGAGCGTGCTTAATGTTAATGGATAAATTTTATGATAATGCGCCAATTAGAGTTGTTCGAATAGCGGTAACTAATTTTGTTGATAAAAAAGGATATCAAATTAATTTATTTGAGGATATAAACGAAGTTCTTCGAGAACAAGCAGTATTTACTGCAATGGATGAAATAAAAGAAAAATATGGAAAGAATATTGTTAATAGAGCGTCTAGTGAGTTAGATTCATCAACAATAAAAGCTAGAAACGATATGATAGGTGGCCATCATGCTTAATGCTTATCGTGATCGAGGTATTATTAAATGGTCAGCATTTGATGCTTTAAATGGCTTCAATTCAATGTTAAAAGAAATGAAACGTCGATTGAATAAAACAAACAAGCCCGTTTTAAGTGAAGATGATTTCAATAACATGAATCTTAAAATTCAAGAAGCGATATTAGAACAATCAGAAATTGCGATTACGTATTATGAAGGCGGTTATACGAAAATAACATTCGGGACAATAAAAAAACTCGACTTTAACAATAAAGAAATTGTTTTATCTACCAGCGAAAGAATCTCAGCATTTGATATTTTAATAATAGACCTACTATAATTTAATTAAATTTAACAAATATGGTAAAATACATCTATAAAGCAAAAGAAATGAAGCGAAAACAGTATTAACAAGGAGTGTGAGTTTATGATACAAGAAAAAGCTTATGCAAAAGTAAACTTATTTATTAATGTGATTGGTGCAAGAAGAGATGGATATCATGATTTAGAAATGATAAATGCAAAAGTAGATCTATTCGATACAATCACTATTGAAGAGCTAGATTCACCAGGGTTGGTCATAATTAAATCAAATGATTTATTTCTTTCAAATCAAAATAACTTGGTAATTGAGTCTGCTAGGCACATGATTCAACAACATGTTCCTGACAAAGGAATTACTGTAACTATCAAAAAAATTATTCCTTTTGGAGCGGGGTTGGCTGGAAATTCAGTAGATGCAGCAGCAATAATTAGAGGAATAAATAAAATGTTTGATTTAAAACTTTCTCTGGAAGAAATGCAAAAAATTGGTGTAAAATTTGGAGCGGACATTCCTTATTGTTTAGTAGATCATCCAGCATTTGTTGAAGGAATAGGCGAAATAATTACAAAATTTGATTTTGATTTTTCCGGTTGCAAAGTTTTACTTGTTAACCCAAGAGAGTATATATCAACAGAAGATATATTCACGTTAGGAGACAGGCATGGGTTTGATAATGTGGATATTAAAAAAATAAAAAAATCAATTCAAAGAAATGACGCTAGCGGATTTATTAAAAATATTCATAATTCTCTTCAAACCATAGCGATTAATAATAATAAAAAAGTCAAAGAAGCATATGAACATATAAAAGCCGAACTTGGAGAAGAAGGTTTGACAATGACAGGGTCGGGGTCCACCTTTATTAAGATTATACAAGGCGATGATTCAGATGCTAAAAGCTTTGTAGAAAGAAATAAAGGCAAATATTTTACAAATATATACAAATTTTTATAGAATTTTCGCCTAACCCATTGAAAAGGTAAATTTATTTGTGATATAATCATTTAAAGAGGTGGTAGTGTGAATATTACAGAAGTACGCGCAAAAAGGATTGACGGAGATAATCGTTTAGTGGGAATTGCTGCCATTACAATTGATAATTGTTTCGTTGTACACGAATTGCGGATCATTGAAGGCAAAAATGGTCTTTTTGTAGCTATGCCAAGTCGAAAAATGCCAAATGGTGACTACAAGGATGTTGCACATCCAATTAATAGTGAAACAAGAGCTATGATTGAAAACATTGTATTAGAAACCTTTAACGAACTTCCAGAATCAAATAAAGAAAAAGAAGAATAAGCACTAACAAAAGTTAGTGCTTTTTTATTTGTGCCATTTGTTGTATAATATGTGTGAATAAAAGGCAAATATAATTATCAAATAAGAAAGGATATAATAAATCAAAATTTATTATAAAAAGGTAACCGAATGGCTGTTTTTCATGGTTCGAAAGTTAGAATATTTTCTTTAAGTTCCAATGTACAATTAGCAGAAGAAATTGCTGATTATATTGGTATACCTTTAAGCGCTTCTGAAGTTTCTAGATTTGCTGATGGTGAAATTAATGTGAATATGCCAGAAACCGTAAGAGGACATAAAGTTTTTGTGATTCAATCTACAAATAACCCGGTTAATGAAAATATTATGGAACTTTTGATTATGATTGATGCTCTTAAAAGAGCTTCGGCTCGAGAAATAAATGTTTTAATACCGTATTACGGGTATTCAAGACAAGATAGAAAAGCGAAATCAAGACAACCTATTTCAGCCAAATTAGTTGCGGATTTATTACAAACAGCTGGTGCGACTAGAGTAGTAGCTATGGACTTACATGCGGGGCAAATCCAAGGATTCTTTAATATCCCGATTGATAATTTCAGAGCAATGCCTATTATTGCAAAATATTTAAAAAAGAAGAATTTAAAAGATATTTGTGTAGTTTCTCCTGACCATGGTGGGGCAGGTAGAGCTAGAGATTTAGGGGACGTATTAAATGCTCCAATCGCAATCATCGATAAAATGAGGCCAAAACCAAATGTTGCAGCTGTTAAAAACATTATCGGGGAAGTAGCGAATCAAAACTGTATTATTATTGATGACATCATCGATACTGCAGGATCTATTTGTGCTGCCGCAAGAGCATTAAAAGATGCTGGTGCTAAAAAAATATTTGTTTGTTGTACACATGCACTGTTATCAGGTGATGCTGTTCAAAAACTGTATGAAGCACCAATTGAAGAGGTTATTTGCACCAATACTGTTCATTTGTCCGATGACCAAAAAATCAGTAAAATAGTACAACTATCTGTTGCTGAATTATTAGGACAAGGAATCATTAACATTATTGACGATCAAGGAGTTTCAACTCTATTTAGATAAGCGTCTTTACAAAATAATAGTTTGTGATATAATAAAATAAATTGATGACCGGAGAAGTAAGATATTCATTTTGTTCTAGCGATTAAGGGATGGTGAAAGCCTTATACAAAACATATCTGAATAACACCGTGAGAGACAGAAGAATTCAGTAGACCTGTCCGTATATCTGCGTTAAAGATTTTAAGTGCTGGATTTTCCAGAATTAAGGTGGTACCGCGATTACATCGTCCTTTTTAGGGCGATTTTTTTATTTCGAGGAGCGATAATATGTTTAAAGAATTGAAAAGACTACATAAACATGATAAACCTGTAGAATCATCAAGATATCATAAACCCTATGTAGAAGGAGAACACGATTATTTTATTGGCATAACTACCCCAGACCTAAGAAACGTTTCAAAAAGGTGGTATAAAGACATATCTGATGCTGATTTGGTAAAATTAATCACACATAAGTATCATGAATATCGATTGTTGAGTTTAATCATCTTAAATGATAAAATGAAAAAGGCAGATTTAGACATTCAAGAACAAATAGTTAGTTTTTACTTGTCACATTTAGAACATATAAATAATTGGGATTTAGTTGATGTCTCAGCTTATTCTATATTAGGTAGATATTTATATAATATTCAAGATTATAGCCTGTTATATGAGTTTTCAGAATCCAAGGATTTATGGATTAAAAGAATTGGCATTGTGGCTACAAATTATTTAATAAAGCAGAATGAGCTTTGTGTTACACTTGATATCGTGGATCGTTTATTACAAGACAAACATGATTTAATCCACAAAGCTAATGGGTGGATGTTAAGAAATCTAGGAGACAAAGACAGAGATTTATTAACGGAATATCTATTTGTGAATTATAGTAAAATACCAAGAACCACGCTTAGATATGCAATAGAGCATTATCCTGAAAATCAAAGAAAAGCAATTTTAAAGGGGGAATTTCAATGATGATAAGTATAAAAGGCTTGTATAATAAACCACAAGATTTTGAGAATAAAGAAGTTACATTAAGAGGTTGGGTAAGAAACAATCGCGATCAAAAAGCGTTCGGTTTTATTGATTTGCACGATGGAACTTGCTTTGAAACCTTACAAGTAGTTTATGAAAATGAATTATTGTCAAATTACAAAGAGGTTGCTAAATATAGAGTGGGGTCTTCAATAGAAGTTTCTGGATCAATCATTGTAACTCCTCAATCAAAACAACCTTTTGAAATGAAGGCTAGTCAAATTAGTTTAATAGGAGACAGTCTAGAAGATTATCCTATTCAACCCAAAAGACATACGAGAGAGTTTTTGAGAGAAAACGCTCATTTAAGGGTGAGAACAAATCTATTTAATGCTACATTTCGAGTTCGATCTGTAGTGTCACACGCTATTCATAAGTTTTTCCAAGACAGAAACTTTATTTATGTTCATGCCCCTATTATTACATCCTCTGATGCAGAAGGTGCTGGAGAAATGTTCCAAGTTACGACCTTGGATATAGAACATAAAAAAGAAATAGATTATTCAAAAGATTTTTTCTCAAAAAAAGCCAACTTAAGTGTTAGTGGTCAATTACAAGCAGAAGCTTATGCGCTGGCATTTAAAGATGTATATACATTTGGACCTACATTTAGAGCAGAGAATTCAAATACCAAGGTACATGCATCAGAATTTTGGATGGTGGAACCTGAAATAGCATTTGCAGATTTGCAAGACAGCATGAAATTGGCGGAAGATATGTTGAAATATATCATTCAAGATGTTTTTGATCGTTGTCCATCAGAAATGATTTTCTTTGATCGATTTGTTGAAAAGGGATTAAAACAAAAACTTTCTAAATTATTGAAAAGCAAATTTCAAGTAGCTACCCATAGGGAAGCAATTGATATATTGCTTCAAAGCTCTAATGAATTTGAAAATACACCAACACAAGGAGAAGATTTAGCTACAGAACACGAAAAATTTCTCACAAAACATTTTGATGGACCAGTATTTATAATTGATTGGCCAAAAGATATCAAAGCCTTCTATATGAGATTGAATGACGACAAACAAACAGTAGCCGCGATGGATCTTCTTGTTCCAAAAGCCGGAGAATTAATAGGTGGATCACAAAGAGAAGAACGATTAGATGAACTTGAGAAAAGAATCAAAGAAATGGGAATTAATGATAAGGATTTATGGTGGTATAAGGATTTAAGAAAATATGGTGGATGTAAACATGCTGGATTTGGATTAGGTTTGGAAAGAATGGTTATGTATATTACTGGAGTAGATAACATTAGAGACGTACTACCATTTCCTAGAACACCAAAAAATTGCGAATTTTAGAGAATTAATTTACTTTATTTCTTGTGTTGTAGAATGATAAGACCAAGGATTTAAACAATCTATCATAACAAAAAAAATATCGGGCTCAATTTCGAGCCCGATTATTTTTATTTCTATTTTTATTTTTTGCTAGCTTTAGGGTCTTTCAAAGATTCCACTAATCCAGTTGCTAGACCAACTAGGCCTTGCAATTCACTAGGAATGATAATCTTAGTTGCTTGACCTTGAGCTATAACTTCCATAGCTTTGTATGCTTCAAGCGTTAACACAGCATGATCTGCTTTTGCAGCTTTAATCAATTCAATTCCGGTTGCGGTTGCTTTTTGAACAGTCAAGATAGCTTGTGCGCGACCTTCAGCTTCTCTAATTGCAGCTTCTTTTTGACCTTCAGCTTTTCTAATTGCAGCTTCTTTTTGACCTTCAGCATCAAGCATGATAGCAGCTTTTCTACCTTCAGCTAATAGAATGGACTCTCTACGTTCACGTTCTGCACGCATTTGTTTTTCCATTGCTTCACGGATTTCCTTTGGTGGAATAATGTTTTTAAGTTCAACTCGATTGATCTTAATACCCCAAGGGTCAGTTGCTTCATCTAAGATTCTTCTCATTCTTTCGTTGATTAAATCTCTTGATGTAAGGGTCTGGTCTAATTCTAATTCCCCAATAATATTACGAAGAGTTGTAGCTGTCAATTGTTCAATCAATGATCCAGGATTTTCAGCTCCATAAACATATTGCTTTGCGTCAGTGATTTGTAAGAATACTACAGTATCAATTTGCATTGTAACATTATCTTTTGTGATAACTCCTTGTGGTGGGAAATCTAATACTTGTTCTTTAAGTGTAATAACATCGGTAACTCGTCCTCTAGCGTTATATGTTCTTTTAATTCTATCAAAGAACGGCCATAAGAAGTGAATACCTGCAGTCCAAGTTTTGTAATATTGTCCCATTCTTTCAACGATATATTCAGTTGCTTGGGGAACAATTTTAATTCTACTACCAAAATAAATTAGTATAATGACAATTATTGCAATTACTACGACCCATACAACAGGGTCAGCTGCTAAAAACACGGGCATAAACATAATAAATCCTCCTATTTTATAATTTTAATAGCCATTTCCGGCTTTTACTACCCTTAATCTTAAGAGGTAGTCTCGTATTGTACTTTTATTTTTAGTTACTGATATCAATACCATATCAATGATTAATGAGACCAGTATAAATATTAAGCCATAATACATACTCATTGCAAATATTAATACAATGAAGAAATACTTAAGTATAATATCATGGAAAAAAACTTGTATTGGATTTGGCCTTTTTAATTCTCCATTTCCAACATCTGATGCTAACTGAACTTTCATTAGCTTTCTACCTGGGGTTCGACCGATAAAGGCAATTGTTACAATGGTCATCAATACTATGAACCCAACAGTGAAGAAATAAATAATTTCTAAATAATAGCTTGTTAAAGGTTCATTATAAGGTTCAATATCGATATTGTTTTGTTGGTTCAATATATTCGACTTTTGATTGAACTCCGTTAAAGCCAAAGCTTCTAATTCTGCATCCTCATTTGCCAACTCTAGGTTAGCGTCATATTCTGTTTGAAGATCTGTTAAATTACTATTGTATGCTACTAGTATTTCATTATAAGCACTGTATATTTCATCAAAATTATCAACTCTGTTTCTAAGTAATGTTCTTCCGCCAACAACAAACGCAAAGTAAACAACTAGAAATATTAATACAAAATCAACAATCGAGGAAGTAAGTCTCTTGAAGAAGGATGCCGACATTAGTTTTTCCTTACGACTAACTTGACACCTTTAATTGCCAAAACAGTTACTTTCTCTTTTTCTTTAATATCTTCGTTAGATATTGCAGTCCAGATTTTTCCTTCAATTTTAACTTCGCCACGTTCACCATCTTTAATCGCGACAGTACAAACAGCTATTTTACCAACAAGGCTATCAGCGTTTGTTTTAATTTCATTTTTTTTCATATTTTTTTTGAAAATTGGTCTTAAAACCACTAATAGAATTAAAGAAACAATTATAAAAACTATCGCTTGGGCAAATACTGACTCTGGACCTGGCCAAATTAGAGCAATTATTAATGCGAATATTGCACCTACTGAAAACCATATACTGGATAAATCCATCGTACCAGCTTCAATTGATGCAGATAAAATAATTACTGAAGCCCAGATTAATACCATTATTGTTCCGATTTGCATAGCTAGAAACATAACATTACACCTCTCTTTTATTTAAATCAATTATTAAAGCATTTTCTTTTTTGTTCCAAGATGCAGAAAACTTATAGGCTTGATGGTGTTCTAAATATTCTAAACCCATTAATTCTGATACTTCTTTTAAGAATAGCTTATTACAGATTCTAGAATAACTAGATTTTACTGTAATATTGTGTTGTTGTTCTTTTGGAATGTAGCCTAAGCTAATTTCCTCTTTAGTTATAGGTTTAATAGCGATCAGATTGTTTTCTTTATCTAACCCCAGCAAAACTACGTAGGCTTCTTCAAAATACACTGTTGCAGATTTGTTTAATGTAATATTAGCTTCATATAGAGTAGCTAATTCATCTAGTGGTTTTTTGGATGCCCAAACAAAATTATTCATTGTCAACCTCCATTATAATACAGATTTTAGATATGTTACATTATATCACATAATTATTATATTATCAATAAATACCAAATATTATTTGAAATTATTTTTAATTATTTCTCAAATTAATAAGATAGTGTATAATGTAATTAGGTGATATCATGAATGAAAAAAAATACTCTTTTAATATTTCTAAATCTTTAAATAAAAGATTTAAAGGGACGTTGCTTGCAAGGTTTTTAAGAGCAATTGATGATTACAAATTAATCGAAGAAAACGACAAAGTATGCGTTGCTCTTAGTGGCGGAAAAGATTCTCTTCTTTTAGCTGCTTTATTTGAAGAATATAAACTTCATTACAACAATAATATTGAAATTGTATATGTAACTATGAATTCCGGATTCACAAAAGAATTTTTAAGTAAGCATCTAGAGAATTGTGAAAAAATAGGAATTAAGACTGAGGTCATCGATTCAAACGTATATGATGTCGCAAACCATTTGAATCCCAAAGCGCCGTGCTTTTTATGCTCTCGAATGAGAAGGGGATTCTTGTATCAAAAAGCAAAAGATTTTGGTTGTAACAAACTTGCTTTAGGGCATCATTTTGATGATGCAATAGAAACAACTTTAATCAATATGTTATATACCGGGACGTTTAAAACGATGTTGCCAAAAGTTAGATCGAAAAATTTCGAGAGCCTAGAATTAATCAGGCCAATGTACTTGATTAAAGAGAGTGATGTAAAAATATTTATTCGATATCATGAAATAGATTTTGTATCTAAAGGATGTGAATTCCAAGACAGAAATGAGGATTCCAAACGAAGGGAAATGAAAGAGTTGATAGCCCAATTGAAAAAGGTTTATAAGAATATAGATATCAATATTTTTCGGTCTATGGAGAATATAAACTTAGATTCAGTATTAGGATACTATAACGACGAGAAGAGAGTAAGTTTTTTAGATGAATATTAGATGAATATAAAAAAAGCACATTGTCGAGAGAGTTCGACGGGGTGCTTTTATTTAATAGGTTTCACATGAAACATTACTTGCCTAAACAAAACTTTGAAAAAAGTGTAGAAATAAGATCATCCGCGGTGCTTTGCCCGGTTATTTCACCCAAAGAAGCCCAAGCTTTTCTTAAATCAATTTCTACCATATCAATCGGTATAGAATTTTCACAAGCCTCTAAAGCTTCTAATAGAGCTTTTTTTGTTTCTTCCAGCTTGCCAATATGTCTTGTGTTTGAAAGGATGGTATAGTCTTCAGACACAATCGATTCATCAATAAATAATGCTTTCACTTCTTTAGACAAGATATCTAATCCGATATTGTTTTTTGCTGAAACATTGATTATTTTTTCACTTTTCATATCAATTTTATTGCCTAAATCTATTTTGTTTCCAATTAAGATTCTAGTAATATTTTTTGTTAAATCTAACAATGCACTGTCCAATTCTGTCAAGTGGTTTGATTGATCCAAAACTAGCAGAACAAGACTAGCCTTATTAATAGCATTCATTGTTTTTTTAATGCCAATTTTTTCCACAATATCTTCTGTTTGTCTTATACCAGCGGTATCGATTAATTTCAATAAAACACCATCCAAATTAAGTTCCGCTTCAATTAAGTCTCTTGTGGTTCCGGATACTTCTGTAACGATGGCTTTATCTTCTCTTAGTAAAGAATTAAGTAAGCTTGATTTTCCAACGTTTGGCTTTCCAATGATAACAGTTTTTATACCGTCGCGAATAATTTTACCGGTATTTGCTTCATTTAAAATGTGACTAATATTATCTATTAAAATTCTAATGCGAGGAATAATTATCTCATTTGTCAATTGCTCAATATCATCATATTCAGGATAGTCTATATTGACTTCAATATTTGCAATAATATCTAAAACTTGTGATTGCAGTTCATCGACTAATCTGTGGACGTCCCCGCGCAATTGTTTGTTAGCTAAATGTAATTGTTTGTACGTTTTGGCATTTACGATATCCATAATACTTTCAGCTTCTGTTAAATCCAATCTTCCATTTAAATAAGCTCTTTTTGTAAACTCACCATTTTCAGCTAAACGAGCACCATTCTTAATGAGTAATTTGACGACTTCATTTGCAATGAAATTTCCACCGTGTGTAGATATTTCAATTACGTCTTCTGCGGTAAATGATTTTGGAGCTCTAAACAAAAAAACCATTACTTCATCGACAATTTTGCCTAGATCATGGATGTATCCGTATTTTATTGTATGGGATGAAGCTTTTTCCAAGTTTGAACCCTTAAATATCTTGTTTACAACAGAAAATGCATCATCACCAGAAACTCTAATAATGTTTACTGCGCTAATACCATCAGAAGTGGATTTAGCAACGATTGTATCAAATATCATATATCTCACCAGTATTATTTTAACATATTTCGATTAAAATATTGTATAATACTTTTAGGTGATAATTATGAAAGCACAAAAAAAACCGTTTAAATTCTATTTTTACATTTTCTTATTTTCAGTTATAATTGTCGCAGCATATTCTTTCTATATGATTTTTGCTAAAGATGCTGCGGTAAGTGATGTATATACCCTATGGTTTATGCCGTTTATTTTCACAGCTTTTTATTATGGGAGCGATGCTTTGATAGATAAATTAGCTAATCGAAAAAAAAGCAAAGTTAATAATGAAGCAAAATTTTTAGAGGAAGTAAGTCTAAGAATGAGAGAGTCAAATGAGTTTCTGGTAGAAGAGTTTAGAAAACTTCAAATGAATGGTAAATTTCAAGAGGATCTTAAAAAAGCTTTTTACATTTATAATACTGGAGATAATGCTGTTTTTTCTATGGAGAGACTAGAAAAAAAATACCGCATCGATACTGTAGAATTTAGAGCGATGAAATATGTTTTGGAATATTTAGAAGAAAGTAAAAAAATGCCCGAAAGCGATTAAAAAAGAGACTAAATAAGGTATAATATATGTGTAGCATAATCCCGAATGAAATATGCTAGTTTTGCAATTTAGTGAAGGAATTAGTTATGGAAACTTGTGTTTATTCATAATAGCGAGAACATTTAAGATACCTAGTATTATATTAAATAATATTTTTGACATTGCTAGCAAAAATAACAATAAATTCGTTAACATTCATACCGAAGAAATATATATTAACTTAAGTATAAGTGCGATTCACAAGTTTATAGAAAGAGGCGATTAAATGAGTTATAAAGCATTATATAGAATATACAGGCCACAGGACTTTAACGAAGTTGCTGGGCAGACCCATATAACTCAAACATTAAAAAACGCATTAGCTAACGATAAAGTTGCTCATGCTTATTTGTTTAGTGGCCCTAGAGGGACAGGAAAGACGTCTATAGCAAAGATTTTTGCTAAAGCGGTAAACTGTATACACGCTCCTGTTGATAATCCTTGTAATCAATGTGAGAATTGCCAAGGAATTCAAAGTGGAGTTATTAGTGATATCATAGAAATAGATGCTGCAAGCAATAATGGTGTAGATGAAATCAGAGAGATAAGAGACAAAGTAAAATATCTTCCGGGATATGTTAAGTATAAAGTCTATATTATTGATGAAGTACACATGTTAAGCACAGGGGCTTTCAATGCTTTGTTAAAAACATTGGAAGAACCACCAGCACATGTAATCTTTATTTTATGCACAACAGAACCTCAAAAAATACCTCTAACAATACACTCGAGATGTCAAAGATTTGATTTCAAATCAATTACAACAAAAGACATTATTTCAAAATTAAATGAGATTATTTCAACTGAAAATATTAGCATCGAAAAGGACGCAATTAATCAAATAGCAATCTATGCAGAAGGTGGATTAAGAGATGCAATTAGCATGCTCGACCAAGTGAGGGCATATAGCCCTGAATTTATCTCTGCAAATGACGTTAATCAGATTTCTGGAGCGGTGTCTTTTGAAATGCAAATTGAGCTAGCAGAAGCCTTAATTAAGGGAAATTCCACAAAAGCAATTGAAACTTTAAACAATCTTATTACAGAAGGTAAAGAAACTAGGAAAATCGCTATAAATCTAATAGAATTCTTTAGAGATTTACTTATGAAGAGGAACCTTAGAAACTTAGATGAAAATAACTCTTTATATAGAAATGAGCACTTCATTGAGCTTTCTAAAAATATAGGGAATAAAAAGACATTTTACATATTGGATATTTTGAATAAAGCATACAACGATATTAAGTGGAGTAACAACCCAAAAATATATTTAGAGCTTGCTTTTATTAAAATTACTGATCAAGAAATAGGCAGTGAAACCAAAATTCTATCCGTCATCGAAAATATGGAAAACCGACTACTTGAAGTGGAAAAAATTAAAGAAGATGTCGAAGCTTTTAGAAAGAAAGAGACCGAAAATCTAATTTCTGAAATTGTCAAAAAAGAACCAGAAATAGAAGATGTCGATGTTTTAGAAGAAGTTGTTTTAGTAGAGGAAGAATCTGATGTTGAGGAAGAATCTTTACCAACAGAAAAATCGGTTGAGGAAATGCTTTGTGATGATCTAGACAACACATATTCTATTAATTTTGTAGAGCAAGTATTGAATAACGGGAACCGAGATGACAAAGCATTTTTAATAAACTCTTGGACACGTTTAAGAAAATTTGCAAGCAGTGAAGAAGAAAAAAACATAGCTCAAATACTTGAAACAGGAAGCATTGTAGCGAGTTCGGTTGAAAAGATAATAATTACCTTTCCAGGGACTGCGATGTGTAATAAATTAATGACTTTAACATACAAGGATTTAGCAGTCAATATTTTGAAGTCTGCCTTTGATAGAGAAATTGATTTTATTGCATTACCGGATTCTGTTTTTGAAGACATCACAGAGGAATTTAAAATTCTATGGAAAAAAGGCGAAAGAAATATTAAATTAAGTAAAATTAGTTGTGAGGGACTACTGGATGTTTCACAGGAAGTAGTTTCAGAAAACACAGATGTTCAACCCAAAATAGTCACCGACGCATTAGGCTTGTTCGGGGATATTGTGAAAATAAAAAAATAAGGAGGACGCTACCATATGATAAATCCGCAAATGTTAAAACAGATTAGAAAAATGCAAGATGACATAAAAAAAGTTCAAGCAGAAATAAATGCCTCTACTTTTTATGGTCAAGCAGGAGGATCAGTTGTTAAAGTGGCCGTTAAAGGAACGAAGAAAGTTGAGTCAGTTGAAATAAAAAAAGATGAAGTCGATTTTGAAGATATCGAAATGTTGCAAGACTTAATTGTTGCAGCTTTTAATGATGCATTTACAAAAGTTGATAAAGAGTTGGAAGAAACACTTGGTTCAATAACTCAAGGCATGAATATTCCGGGGTTGTTTTAATGGTATTACCGAAATCTTTAGAAGACTTAATAAATGAGTTTATGAGATATCCAGGAGTTGGACGAAAAACAGCTGAAAGGTTTGCTCTTTTTACATTAGACAAATTGTCTGAGGAAGAGACGGATAATTTTGGCAATGCCATAATGAACATTAAGAAGGAAATTCATCATTGCAGAATATGTGGCCATTTGACCGATCAAGAGATATGCAATATTTGCAGCAATGAAAGAAGAAATGAATCCATACTTATGGTTGTTGAATCTGCTAAAGACGTTTTTACGATTGAGAAAGCCGGAGAATATAAAGGTTACTATCACGTTTTAAATGGTGTAATCTCACCTATGGATGGATACGGACCAGAAGATATCAACTTAGTTACATTGTGGCCAAGAATTACTAATAACAATGTTAAGGAGATTATTATTGCCACTTCCTCTACTCAAGAAGGAGAGACTACTGCGTTGTATATAAGCAGAGTATTGAAGGACATCGATATTATTGTAAGTAGAATTGGATATGGGGTACCAGTTGGCTTGAATCTTGAATATGCGGATGACTTAACTTTATCAAAAGCGATTGAAAACAGGAAAAAAATGTAATGATCTATTTCATTTTTGGAAATAATTAAGAAATTTTTACACATATATCATTATTATGATATAATAATATGAAACAAAAGTATTTTGAAGGAGGACTAATATGTCACTTTATATGCTAGCTGTCGGAATAATAGAACAGGCATTAGGCTATGTTGATCAAGGGCTAACGTTTATTGCTAATTTAGAACCAGATTGGATGCAATTGGTTGTTTATTTTGCAATTGCAATATTTTTATTGATTGGATTCTTTGTATTCATTAAAAAATTTATAAAAGCATTTTTTGTCCTAGCTATATTAGGCGGAGGACTATATTATCTTTGGGCTGAAACAACGGTACTAGATTTTGTAAAAACCTTTTTCGATGGGCTAGGTGCTATTATTTTAAGCATTTTTGTTCTTATGTAAAAAATCGGACTAACTATAACAGTTTTCCTTTTTTTTTCTACTTTTTTGAAAAATTAATTGCGATATTCCCTAGTATGATATTTTCAAAAAGGGTTAGAAGCGACTATAGAAAGGATTCATTTTATGTTAAAAAAAGCATTATTGTTAACTGTTTTATTTTCTCTTGTTTTTCTTGTAGCTTGTGGCCAAGAAACAACGGCGACTACAGCGACCACAGCAACAACGGCAACCACAACAACTGCCGCAACAACAGTAACCACAATGGGTTACGAGTTGCCAAGCTTAGATGGGTTGGACGTTGAAGAAACTCAAAGTTTGTTTTTAAGTTTACCAATAACTGTTGTTATTGAGTATGAAGAAAATGAATTAATTGAAGATTCTATATTTATTAGATACGGAGGCAATTTGAGTAGTGGCGCGTCGGTTCAAGCAGATTCAGTTGTCACTATTTATTTTTCTATCAATTACCCTGAATTACCTGATTTAACAGGAGTAACAAAAATTGACATAAAAGCAACTTTAGATAATTTGGGTTTGAATTATATACTCGTATATGAAACCAACGAAGACATTTTGGAAGACACGTTCATTAGCTACGGCGGAAATGATGTTGCTGGTAGCACTATTGATGATAATCATCAAATCATTGTTAACATCGCTACTGAAAGATTAGTGTTACCCGATTTAACCGGAATGAATCAAAGTGAGATTATTGGCGCATTATTAGGGTTGCATATTAATTTTTTAATTGAGATTGTGACAGATAATGAAGTGGCAGATCAAACGTTTAGTTCTTATGGTGATGGATTAGAACTCGGAGATTTAATCCCAAGTACTTACACAATAACCGTTAACCTTGGGTTTAATTCAACTACATTACCTGATTTAACGGGATTACTGAAGGGTGAAATTATTTTAACATTAACAGCAGACAACATCCTTTATCAGTTTGAATACATTGTTGATGATAATTTTGCAGAAGATAGTTTTGTTGAATATGAAGAAAATTTAGCAGGAGACTTCTATGAAAGTGGAGTTGTCACCGTTAATTTATATAAAAACACATTTACTGATAATGAAACTAGTTTGTTAATCTCTAAGTATGTTGATGGTGGAAATGATACATCAGACCAAGCACTTGAGATTTATAATCCTACCGATGCAACTATTGATTTATCACAATACCATTTGGTAATTTATGCTAACGGATCATATGATGTTACTTATAAAATTGATTTTCCTGCAGTAAGTATTTTATCTGGGGAAACATATGTTATTGCAAATAGCAATGCAAATGCAAACATCTTAGTCAAAGCGGATTTATCAACAGCGGATCTAAGATTTGATGGTAACGATACAATACAATTACGTTATTTAAACGATACATACATAGATTCAATTTATACAATTGGAAACAGAAACTTTATTATGGATGATGAAGTATACATTCGTAACGAAAATGTGGTGAAAGGTACTAGAGTATATAGCTTCAATCAATGGTGTGGATTTATTCCAACATATACCGAAGTGCTAGGAACACATCCTATAACTGTACCGGAAGAAATCACGATCCAAATTATAAGTAGGCCTTTTGATGACCCGCTTGGAGGAATGGATTCAGTTACGCTTAGTTATATTAATGATGGTGATACGGCCGCTTTTACTCCCGGATTCTTAAGCGATGAAAGGGTTAGATTTTTAGGAGTAGATACTCCTGAAACTTATCCAGCTGTAGAGGATTGGGGTCTTGAAGGGAAAGCTTATACAACATTAATTTTGAATGCTGCGGAACATATTTATATCCAAAGCGATCCAGATTTAGGGTATACCGAAACATATGGTAGACATTTAGGTTTAGTTTGGGTTGATTTAGGTGAAACAGGATTAGTAATCGATATCTTAAGTAGTACTGGGACTGTAATGAGAACCGAAACATTATCTGGATGGATATTGTTGAATTATCATTTAGTTTTAAATGGATATTCATATAATTATTATAGTGATGAATCTAACTTGGTATTTAATAACCGTTACTTAGTAAGATGGTTCCAAGAAGCAGAAAGATTTGCTTCAGAAAATGGATTGGGCATTCACGAATGAGAATTTTTGGTCGACTTTTATTTTCAATTACTGCAGTAGGGTTCTTCTTATTGGCTTTCACATATTCTAGAGATTTAATGGTTACAAAGTATTTCGAAGAAGTGTTTGGAGAGTCTTTGGTTAGTGAAGATTCCGAGTATCCAGATTATTACTACTTTTATACCTCCATTCCTGATTATCATAAGAATGACCCTATTATACTTATTGATAATAATGGTTATGAAATCAGAGGGTATGAAGTAATACAAGCAAGTATAAACAATGATAATGAATTAGAATTGCTTGAAAGTGTATATATCATTGTGTATAGTGATACAGAAGATTTATCTCAAGTGGGTTATATAAATCTAGAAAATCTAGATGGTAGCGTCACAAAAGATATAAACGTACAAAGATTTAAAACTTTAAATATGTTAAATGGTATTAACGATCAAGGATATGTTTATGTCCCTAAAGATGTATTTTTAAGTGAAGAACTAGATACAATTCATTTGGTAGATAAGAATGAAAATTCACTGTTAGAGACTGATTTTGATCTCAGTGAAACGGATTTTACAATCAAAACATTTATATCGGATTTTTATGAAGTAAATAATCGGCTCCCTGCAATAAGCGATTTAGAAGGCGTAACAGGGAATGATATTTTACCAAACATGCTTCACTTAGCTTCTGATTATGTTCATATTTTCTATATAGCTATGGGAATATATTTCACCGTTTTAATTATTTCAATGTATTTCATATTTTTTAGAAAGAAAAAATTACATTCAATAAATGCAATTCAATAATTGTTTAGGAGGAAACATTGTATGGAATTAAGATTAGAAAATTTAACAAAAATTTTCACCAATAAGTCTGGGGCTGAAACAACTGCGGTCGACAGTCTTGACATAACAATTGAATCGGGAACCTTAGTTGGTTTGCTCGGTCCATCTGGATGTGGAAAATCAACGACACTTTTTATGATTGCGGGATTAGTAAAACCAACATCTGGAAAGATATTTTTTGGAGATGATGATGTAACAAAATTAGCTCCAGAAAAAAGAGGGATAGGCTTAGTTTTTCAAAATTATGCTCTTTATCCACATATGACTGTATATAACAACATAATTTTCCCGCTGGAAAATTTGGATGTCCCAAGAGATGAAGCTATTGAAAGAGTAAAAGCAATGGCGAATCTTGTTGGAATTGGAGAATTGTTAGACCGTAAACCGTCACAATTATCTGGTGGTCAGCAACAACGTGTTGCAATCGCGAGAGCTTTAGTTAAGAAGCCAAGAGTGTTATTGTTGGATGAACCTTTATCTAATTTAGATGCACGATTGAGATTGCAAATGCGCGAGGAAATAAAGCGTATTCAAAGAGAAACTGGAATTACAACTATTTTTGTTACTCATGACCAAGAAGAAGCAATGAGTATATCAGATAAAATGGTTGTTTTAGACTTTGGTCAGGAGCAACAATATGCTGCACCTCAATCTATGTATAACAACCCTGGAAATCTATTTGTTGCTAAATTCCTTGGAAATCCACCAATTAATACGTTCGAAGCTGAAATTAAAAAGGGATATTTAATCATAAACGAACAAAAATTTATGAAAACTAAAATTGCTGATGGATTATATGACATTGGTATGAGACCAGAAAACTTCCGCGCAGGGGAAGAAGGCTTTAAAGTTGATGTGAAGGATATTTTCCACATCGGTAGAGATACAATGATTCATTTTGATTTTAACGGTAGCAATATCCGAGCATTGGTTGATTCTGATGATATTACAACAGGTCAAAAAACAGTAAACCTAACAATTAAAACAGAAAGAGTATACATCTTTGATAAGGAGACCGGGAAGGTTATTAATCATGGTTAGTTTTATCGGAAAAGTAAAAAAGCTTTTGATGAAACTAAATACAAAGATGAGAAGCTTTTTTTGGAATATAAGAAGAATACTACATAATGTTAAGACGAAGATTGGCAAATTTTTAGATAAGTACCACTTGAATTTTGCAAATAAATTTCCTGGTTGGGCAAAAGCTTTGCTTTATTTATCTCCAGCTTTGATTGTATTAACAATATTCACGTTTTGGCCAATTATCAATTCATTTGCATTAGTGGTTTATGAAAATTACAATATGTCAAATGATACAATCACAGGATATACTTTATTTGGAAACTTTTTAACAGTTATCACGGACGAATCTTTTATTGTACCTGCATCTCACACGGGATCTAGCGCTGTAATTAACACGTTAATTATTGTGTTCATTAGTGTTCCGATTTCAGTATTATTAGCGCTATTTATTTCTGTTGCTCTTAATTCAATAAAACCATTAAAAAGTTTCTTTCAAACGATTTACTTTTTGCCTTATGTTACAAATACTATCGCGATTGGATTAGTATTTGCATATATGTTTAAAACGGATGGTGGTCTAGTTAACCAGCTATTAGGCATGGTAGGAGTAAATGCAGAAGGATTATCCTGGGTTGAAAGTGGTGCAGTATATTGGCGATCAATGTTTGTGCTTATTTTCTATGGTATATGGGCATCATTAGCATTTAAAATAATGGTGTTTTTGACAAGCATGCAAGGTATTGACAAACAATACTATCAAGCAGCAGCAATTGATTCGACACCAAGAAGAAGAATTTTCTCTAAAATCACAGTACCTCTAATTTCACCAATGATTTTTTACATTTTGGTGACATCTGTTATCGGTGCATTTAAAATTTACAACTCTATTGTTGCTTTATTCGGTGTATCTGGTGCTCCAGCTGGCGTGGATTATAATCTGCAATCAATTGTTATGTATATCTATCAATTTATCGATGGTAGCAATGCTGGAAACTTATCAGTAGCGGCCGCTGGTTCATTGATTTTATTCGTGATTATTTTACTACTTACATTAGTTCAAATGCAAGTAAGTAAAAAACGCGTTCACTACTAGGGAGGGCTGAATAATGGATAAAAAATTATTTTTAAAATCAAATAAAATAGAAAAAATATCTTTCATTTTCGACTTGTTGGCAATTATAGCATATATAGCCCTTTTCTTAATTCTATTCAAAATGCTTGCTTTACCTGAAATAGTAAATGGTAGTATGGATTTAGATAATTTGCAATTTATGACACCAGTATATGAGTTTTTAGGAATGACATTAGATAAGGGACAAATGAATTATGTTATAACGCTCACGGTATTGTTTACCGTAGTATCTGTTCCTATGTTCTTTATTAATACTAAAAAAGTTAAAACTCGTACAATATATGAGGTTGATTCCTATGTAGCTGGATCTAAGTTTGTTCAAGCGATTGTAAATTTGTTATCTTTCAATCCAATAAGTGCAGGGTTACGTATTTATAATACCTTTGTTCTGATTAAGTTTGTAAAAGGATATAATCCAAGAGAGTTTTTCAAAAGTGTTATTCCTGCAGTAAAAAAGAAATTCAAAGAAACGTTTAAAAAAAGGGTAAAAGAAGACTACAGTAATTTAGATGAATATTCAATATCCATCAAGCAAAGTATTCGCAGACAAAGGACAGTTCGCGTTACAATATTACTATTCACCTATTTCTTCCTTATAATGATGGCGTTTATTATCATTATTCCTTTCTATTGGATGATATTAACATCCTTAAAAGACTTTTCTGGTGCTACATCAACTAACCCAGATTTCTTCCTAAGTATTTCCAGAATGAATTGGGTTAACTATAAAGTTGTTTTAACTGAGCTGAATTTTGGTTTATACATTAAAAACACAGTAATTGTTGCAATATTTTCTACGGTGGGAACAATTTTTACAACCATTCTAGCTGCGTATGCATTTGCTAGAATTGAATTCAAAGGTAGAGAATTATTGTTTTCAATTTTAATCATGACGATGATGATACCTGGGGAATTGTACATAATTACGAACTTTATTACAGTAAGTAAGAATGGTTTTGGTTGGGTAGGTATGCCTACGGGATCCAACA